>Ga0307509_10002694_pt1 | contig 28351 bp, 18 predicted proteins | sample 10_EM_MG_FD_202245 | JGI IMG/M metagenome (GOLD analysis project Ga0307509, IMG submission 202245) | Populus trichocarpa ectomycorrhiza microbial communities from riparian zone in the Pacific Northwest, United States - 10_EM | ecosystem: Host-associated > Plants > Roots > Unclassified | place... | reverse complement strand
ACAACTCATAGAAACGTACAGGAGAGAGACCCAAACCCTTCAGCAGGCCCCCTGGTAACACTAGGAAAAGAATCAAAGAAATGACGAGATGTAACTACTATTGCCAATATGCCTAACCAAAAGGCCCCGCGGCTAGTCGCCGTAAGGGGCAGGCCGGTTCACGGTCGGGACTGACCGGAGGATGGTGACGCATCAGCGTTTAGGAGAGACCAAGGAGGCAGTGCAATACCATGATCAACCGTAACCTAAGCGAGGTTTGCGACCGTAGAGTAAATCGCAGGAGGGAGAGAGGTAGGTGGGCGAGCGGAGCCACCGGGCAGAGGGAATGCCAGCCAACGATGATGAGCAGTAGGGTGCTAGCCGGTGAGTAGCAGTAGGGTGCCAGCCAGAGGGGAGCAGTAGGGTGCCAGCCGGGGGAGGATTTTTAGCAGTAAGGTGCCAGCTTATGGGTCAGTACGGTGCCAGCGGACGGAACCGGGAGGGGCGTAGAGGAAGGATTGCGAGCGGGCTAGCCACAACCGACGAACGGGCCATAGCAAGGGCTTTTGGGGCGACAGCGAAACCGAGCGGGACCGTGATGTTACTAACCGAAGCTTTCCCCATCAGAGGTACATGCCCAGCAGAACCGAAGTCTTACTTCGACCGAGAGTCCGGACGCCATATCGCCGACCGTGAACGAAGCGAGAAGCTTTCCGACCGTGCAAAATGCCAAGCGAGGTGCAAAGCAAGAGCGGGGTAAGGGGGAGAACCGAACTTCATGAGCGGGTGTAAACGATGAACAGGAACAAGAACCCCAGGGAGCCTGAGGGGAGGCATGTGTGCCTCAGGAGAGGAGGGAAGATGGCTTAACGTCAACCCCTAGGCAGAAGCCATGATGGGAGAAGAGAGGTGGGTGGGGGATAGTGACGATGATTTCCCGTGGTGTTGAGATTTCAATCGCCGGAGATGGAGGAGAGATGGTTCGTGTCCTATCTCTTGGTCGGAACCAAGCGCCTTATATAGGCATCTTCTCACAACCATAACCCTGGTGACTCATCACCTCGTGCTACATAAACCTCTATGACTCGTAGTGAGTCATAGCGCGAAATCCATCGATAACTCATATGAGTCATTGCGCAACATTCCATTAACAAATCAAAACCCATAAAACAAGTCATGTGCTCAAATGAGTCACATGCGTGAAACCCATGACTCACAATATGAGTCAAGTGCAAAAGTCATTACATCGTGTGACGTCACAATCGTGAGTCATAAAACAATCAACCAATCATAATATAGCGATGACTCGCAAGTGCGTAGTCATGTGAGAACTATGAGTCAAGTGACGTCATAGTGTAAAAACCAACATACCTTATGACTAATAAGTATTAGTCATGTGAAATCTGCCTTGCTTAGTCACGATTTGTGACACTTCTCTCATTTCCTTCCCCCATAGTTGTCCTCAGCTGCTTCAATTTTGAATCATTCTGATACCATCTCCTGTTTTTCAATTGTTCTAATACCCTGTGTATTGGCTCCTACTTTTGTTAAACCTTGACCCTGATAACCGTATTATTCTAGATACTTATTGTAAAATATTGTCCTATTTTGGAAAGAAATAGCATAAGAAGCAAGAAGTAAAGGAATAGTGACAATATTAGAAAAAGAGAGAAGACTATTAGTCGTTATTGCTATTCTAATAGCTAGAGAGAAACTACTCATTTTGTAGAAAAGGTTCTACCTGAATTTACATCACAATTGAGGTTGAGAACCTGTCAGATATGAGCAAAGGACTCTGGTCCTCGTACAGGTACAAGATTGACCAACTTCTCCTAGTGGAACACAAATACGGGGTGTGGTCTGGATTTTGCGGATGAACGCAACTAACAGCAGGTACAAACAACTCCATTCTAGCTTTATGATGTGAATCTTGTACAAAAATCACCATATCAAAAATAACCATGTACAAATTCCACTCAGATGAGCGAAGGGAAGGATAAATGGAACTGCAATGAAAACGGACTAGCATTCTCCAGAATTATACATCAGCATGTTTTATCCTCAGATTTGTGCGTCTACTATTACTATTTTGCCCAAACTATCTTTCAATCGCTACTCCTCCAATAGAGTCCCAATGTCCCAAGGTCAGGAAACATCCTTAGAAAATTCTTTTCCCTGGTGATACTATACTTTTTCATTGCCTAATACAGGCCTCAAATGGTGAGAATATATGAATGAAATTAGGGTATTAATATGGTACGCAATGAAGGTGAGTTTCTTCAGTGCAAGTTGAAGCTGAATCAGACCTAGAACCTAGTTGAATAGTTTAGATTGATAATTGTTCAGAACACTAAATAGCTGACTATGTCTTTCATGAACGTAGTATGTCTCAAAATATTTAAGGCAGAATTCCCCAATTCAATTTAATACATACCTGAGGAGCTACAAGAGATATAATGTAATTTACAGGGTTCCTGCTTAGGACCCAGATCCAGCTTACTATGGCAACTACTACTGGAACACTAAATGTATATTTTATTATCTACACAACTTGTAATGATACCAGATTGAAAATATATTAGAAAGTATATTACGAGATGAATCAGAATCAGAAGTTTATATTTAATAATAAATAATACTTCATGTATACTCACTTTATTCCAAACTGGTTCCAATAGCATCTTACTTACAATAGTAGTGAATAAAATTGAAACCAATCACAAAAATCATTGTTTAAGCAAATAGTATAATTAGCTAGATTATGTATTTGATGTATAAACTGCTTGGGTATTTGTTTGTAGTGATTTAGGAAGGCAGGATGATTCTAAAAACAAGAATAGCTAAATATGTTTCTTATCAACTGAACAAGATGATCTCTGCTCATGGGGCTTAGGTAATATTCAAATACTTTGTAATTTACTTGAATTTAGTGATCAAAGATACAATAAAAACCTTCAAGCCAGTTGGTCATGCCTTGCAAATTTTATTCCCTAGTGATTGGTAAGATATTTAGAGAGAAATATTGCTCTCCTGTCTTAACCATGTAAGCCACAGAGGCAGGATAAGGCTAAAAGCTGTCTTATATAGTTTCTAAATATAGCCAAAGCTATGGAATAAGTTTTAGTAAATTTGGAGATTGGGATTAAGAGACTTTTCACCACAACTCTATTGACACAGGATATTATAAGTAAAATGTAGTATCACTAGAGGAGAGGTGTGGGAGCTCTAAAGCATAGTACCCAAGCTCACCTAAACTTATTCCCTAGCTTTAGCTATATGAATTGACTGTATAACACAACTTGTAGCCTTATCCTGCCTCTGTAAGTTACATGGTTAATATGGGAGGGTAATATTTCTCTCTAAATGACTTTTTAATAACTAGGGAATAAAATTTGCAAGGCATTACCAACCGCCTTCCAGGTTTATATAGTATCATGAATCACTAAATTCAAGTAAATGAAAAAGTATTGGAACATTACGTAAACCTGATATGCAGATATCATCTGGTCCTGATTTCAAGATTTATATTTAGCTATTCTTATTTTTAGAGTCACACTACATTCTTAAATTGCTACAAACAAATACCAAAGCAGTTCATACATCAAATGAACAACCTAGATGATCATATTATTTGCTTAAACTATGAATTTTGTGGTTGGTTTCAATTTCTTCACTACTAGGTGTAGAGATAATAAAATATACATTTTGTGTTCTAGTAGTGGTTGCCATGGTGAGCTGCATCTAAGTAAAAAGCCGTTGCACAGTAAATTACATTATCAGTGATGTTCTCAGCCAATATCTTACTGGCAGTTGTATTTGCCAGGACAAGCCCTACCTGTTTGGCAACCTGCATACTTTGCTTATACATTTCTTCTCCTATACCTGGGTCATCAATAGGTTCAGCTAGAGGATGTTCATACAGCCTTTAAAGTAACTGTAATTCTAGCAGTAACCCAACTACAGTTCAAAATAAGTTCCGTTTAAAGCTTTGGAGAGTTTTGTCTCTACCCCATTGCGTCAACTGCTGCAGGAGAGGTAATACCTAACAACCACTTCAGTATTCTCTTTATCAATTTTCCCATGCAGATGTTACGGGGTAGCCAACACGGTAGGATTTCGGGCTAACTAGGCCGAGGATATTCGAGACAACGGAAGATAGGTCAGGAAGGCTCAAGAAGGATTGTTCGATAAAGTGATAGAAGAATATCGTAATAACTTATAATATTGTTAAGGTCTCTTCTCCGTTGCTTGATCATGTTCTCAACCATCGGGGAGAGCCCTACTATTTATACTAATGTTCACGCTACTTTGACTTCTCTAGTAAAGAAGTATCTTTCCGAGAATTCAGTTCGTCAGAACAAAGTGCAAACACTGTTTGACCCCGAATCTTGCCAAGCTTGACTCTGACAATCTCCCGACTGCTATTTCTTCTGAGGGTGTCCCCACTCCACCAGTAGCCAGTCTTCGATCTCTTCGTCCTGATAGACTATAATGGAATATGCAGTCTAAATGCCTACATACCAATAGTATCATGAGTATGGAGTGATCAAGTCCGATACTCATCTATCAATGCATAATGCGTATGCATTAGTAAGAGTAGAGAACTGGTTCTCTAATCATCGTTCCAATCAGTTAGCCATATCTTGAAACGTGAACTCTTTGAGGTTCCTGAGTAGTCTCCCAGATGCCTCCGGGAAGTCCCTACTCAGGAAGCTTGGGTTCGGATATATGCTCTCCCTTATGGTGGCATATACCTCGCGCATAATTATGCAAGCTATTCCCGCTACTAGTAGGGTAATAGCAGAACTGGTATATTTCACAGAACATTGCTACTTTTAAAGGTGGCCATATTTGTTGGGATTTCTGATGATCTTGCACCATCCAGGTCTGAGCCTTTAGCCTTCAAGGTTTGCACTATATATTCATTTGATATGGCTTATACAAGCAGCCTTTCCTATATAGTGGTTAAGTGGTCTCCAGCCTTTATGCTATAGGAATGGAGGAGAGCTTTAACGCCATACTGTCACAGTCAATAGGACTGGTTCAGGCTGTTAGCCTGACGAAAAAAGGAGAATGTGAGTAAGGGAAATCTCACAGACTCAGCAATGATAGCTATTTAAGGCAGTGGATTGCCCTTCACAAGGTAGTGAGGGAGAAACAGGGTAGAGAGATGAGAAGTAGGTTAATACAGTAGGCTGAACACAGAGAAGAGAAAGCTATAGTAATATCGAGAGAGAAAATGAGATGAAATGAGGTGTTGCGTTCGTGGAAGCTAAAGCCAAATAAGAGAAAGCAGTCACAACTTACTCTAGGTTGTATTGGGAGAGACAGTGGAGCTCTTAGGAAAGTATGATAGCACTTTTGGAATATCATAGAATTGGATCATCAAAACTCTTTTTACTATTATACATACTAGGTACGCTTCTGGGTGCCTGCGTTTCTTGGTGCTTGTGCAGCCATTAACTGGTAAGACTGGAAATGGAGTAAGAGGGGTCAAATAATGTGTGGCTAGATAGACGATCATCGATCTCTGTTTCCCCTAACGTGATTCCCATAGAAGTGGCTCACGACAGGGATCCGGCTCACCCATAGCAACCATGGGACAGTATAATCCACATTTAATTATCTCAACAAATAATTCAGAAACCACCTTGTAAATTACGAGACAAGTACTTTGAACTATAGAGCATCTGCAAATTGTGTTTTTATTTCGTAGTCACAGAGTGTTACTCAGACATAGTGATTTTAAGATTGCCTATTTTATAAATGAATTGTAGCCTTTCATTAGCATAAAAAAAATTGAAAACCCTTGAACAATAATATTAAAAAATAGATACAAGGATAATATAAGTCTTATATATTCAGAATAATCAGGTTTTAATTTTATTTAAAGGCATTTTTGAATGCAGAAGTCATTAAAAAATAGAGGTAGAAAATACATACAAATTACATACAAATTGGACGAATTCTACTCTGGAATATCTATATACATAGTTGACTCATATTCTCAATATCTGCACATACCTTTCACTATCATATCCTAAGTGAGTTTATACATTTTGAAGGGAAATAAAAATGTTTTGCATAATTTGGGCATTGATCAATATGAAACTATCAAAAGGCAGAAATAAATTCTTATATTATCTTTAAAATGCAATGGTACATGATTTAAACAAATAATAAGTTATTAGGTTAACTCAAAAGCCCTAGGAAATGTAGTAGTACTCTTTAGAGCCAGGTTCAATGATAGTTGTTGATCAGATTCAATATTAATTACTTCTAATTACAACTGAACAATCACCTTCCTACCTCATATCATAATCAATATATATTTCAAATAAACCTACTGAGTGTCTCCTCAGTCTACTAAAACCTCTCTTATTGGTAATTGACTTCAAGTTGTAGTTATTCAAATAAGTGAATTTTGACTTGTAGATAGTTTGAATGTGTTTTACTAGTTATATAGCAATCATTTTCATGTACATGTGAAAAATATATAAAGCCTGTATTTATCTATCATTAAACTTCATATACTAACTTTAGATATCATCATAAAGGTTATTCCAAGCCATTGAGTTCATATGTCAACTATTTATATAGATATTCTAGAGTAGAATTGGTCTAATTTGTATGTAATTTGTATGTATTTTCTACCTCTTTTTTAATGACTTTTGCATTCAAAAATGCCTATCAATAAAATTAAAACCTGATTATTCTGAATATAGAAGACTTATATTATCCTTGTATCCATTTTTTTAATATTATTCTTCAAGGGTTTTCAATTTTTTTATGCAAATGAAAGGCTACAATTCATTTATGAAATGAGTAATCTTAAAATCACCATATCTGAGTAACACTCTATGAATACAAAAATAAAAACACAATTTTCAGATTCTCTATATTCCAAAGTACTTGTCTCTTGATTCTCAAGGTGGTTTCTGAATTATTTGTTGAGATAATTAAATGTGGAGTAGATTTTCCCATGGTTGCTATGGGTGAGCCGGATCCCTGTCGTGAGCCACTTCCCCAGGTATCACGTTAATCTCTTTTATGTGCCGATATCAGTTTATCTTAGGTAGTAAAGACAAGAGTTCCCCTGTCCCTAGCTATTAGCCAATTGATATCGCTCACACAGTGCTCTAACTTTACTCTTATTGTGACAGTCTGAAGGATGGAGATTGCATGGTTTTAATTTAGTTCCATGTGCTATACTACTTTGATAACGAGAGCACGGCCTAAATAAAATAGCGGGAGCGGGCGCTTGTTCGGCCTTAATCTTGGGGTATCATTTTTGTGCTGTGCTCGGGGGCCAAAGGAATCATTCGTTGTTCCATTCTGGCACTGGGGGTGGAGGGCATGTTGGTGTTGACTGGGCTCTTTTTGCAACAGCGTCAACAATTAGGAGGCATTTCTTAAACATAATCCAAAAACACATGACACGAGAGTACTCCACCAATGGGTTAGTTGTGCAGAGAAATCACACCAGTTCATTGCAAATTTCCTCTGATGATCTTACAACCACTACCAGTACCGCGGCCACCACTGCCTAAGTTATGGTTCCACACTACAAAATATCAATGTCCCCTCTACGTCCACGAGTAAGTAGAGAATTAGTATATCCGAAGGGTAATTGTCTAATAAGCGCTACTCCTTATGATACATTTTACTCGATGAGAGTAAGAAAAGAGAAAAATAATATGTAAGAGTTGTTATGCTGTAAAAGACAAAGAAACGATCCATGTAAAAATAAATTTCGGAAGCATCTAGATACTCTAACAGAACCCAAACCAATCTCAGATTGAGAAAAGTAGGAGATTCCCTAGCGCTCGGAATAAGGTCATCTTACCCAAGAAACCTGCAACTTAACCCCTAAAATTCCAGAAGAAAAAATGAAGGTCTCATAAAGAAATAAATAAACACTACAACTACTCCACAGGAAACCCATATTCAGCGTAGACTGTCGGTGCCAACGGGCGATGGTTTCCCCAAGGGAGAGGATTGTGAACTCAAGGGAATCAAGCCAGGACCGAATTAGCGGATCTTTCCAGATGTGGGGTCTGCAGAAGCTCCACCACTCTATCGTGGCTATTCGCAGCTGCAAGAGCGAGCGGTGTTCGGCCGGATTTATTAGTGCTACCGGGGTTGACATCTTTCCGCTCCAACAATAGCTTCACTACTCCATCATGGCCATTCTCGGCAGCCCACGAGAGGGGTGTTTGGCCATACTGTGCGTCTGGGATGTCGGGATTGACATCTTTCCTGCCCAACAGTAACCTCACTGTTCCCTCATGCCCATTCTCAGCAGCCCACGAGAGGGGCGTTTGGGCATACCATGTGTCTGGGGTGTCGGGGTTGACATCTGTCCTCCCTAACAGTAGCTTCACTACTCCCTCATGGCCACTCTCAGCAGCCCACGAGAGGGGCGTTTGGCCAAACTCCGCGTCTGGCTCGTTGGGGTTGACATCTTTCCACCCTAACAGCAGCCTCACTGTGCCTTCGTGGCCATTCCGAGAAGCCCACAAGAGTGGTGTTCGGCCATATTCAGTGTCTGGGGTGTCGCAGTTGACATCATCCCGCGCTAGCAGTAGCTTCACTATTCCCTCATGACCATTCCGGGCGGCCCAAGAGAGCGGTGTTTGGCCATGGATCGTATCTGGGGTATCGGGGTTGGCATCCCCCCGCTCCAACAGTAGTTCCACCACTCTCTTATGGCCATTCCCGGCAGCGCGCGAGAGCGGGGTTCGGGAAAACAGTAGGTCTGGGGTATTGGGGTTGACATCTTTCCGCCCTAACAGTAGCTTCGCTGTTCCCTCATGGCCATTCTCGGCAGCCCACGAGAGGGGTGTTTGGCCATTGATCGTGTCTGGGGTGTCGGGCTTGACATCTCTCCGCTCCAGCAGTAGCTTCACTATGCCCTCATGGCCGTTCCCGGCGGCCCGCAAGAGGGCTGTTTGGCCTGACCATAGGTCCGGGGTATCAGGGTTGACATCTTTCCGCTCCAACAGCAATTTCACTATTCCCTCATGGCCGTTCTCGGCAGCCCAAGCGAGCGGTCTTTGATCGGATTTACTGGAGCTATCGGGGTTTACATATCTCCTGCTCAACAGTAAACCCGCTACTCGGGGTGCCCTCCCCCACCAACGACCAATTCTCGCTGGGTTAACAAATCGTGGTCTGAGAAATAACCTCACCACTCCCTCGTGTCCATTTTCAGCCGCCCACGAGAGTGCTGTTCGGCCAGAGTTCGTGTCCGGCAGATCAGGTTGAACATCTTTCTTCCGCAAGAGCCACCTCACGACTTTTTCATGTCCATATCTTGCAGCCCATATGAGCGGCGTTGCCCCCGCACTGTCTCTTTGGTTCACATCTCTCTTGTCCACATTTAACAAATTGTCCGCGATATCGGCGATACCGAAGTAGGAGATACAGTGCAGCGCAGAAAATGGCTTGTGATCGGTATTCCGGCTAGAAAACTCACGGCTGATGGAATTCCAAAGCAATTTAGCAGATACATGATTTTCGAAGGGACCGAGAAGCTCCAGCGCAAATGTTCTTGAACGATGTGAGGGCTCCATACGCATATGGGTTCCCCAATATAAAGAAGAATATTCGAGAAAGGGAGCCCCTGAAGGGTCAGGAGGCGGGTCAGCCGCAAGATCCTTGATGTGTTGGAAGCCGAGATACGTCAAGCAGGTTTCCGCCATTGTCGAGTCGGCTCGGGTAAAGAGCTCGGGGTGTGCGCAAAGATACTCTTGGAGGGTAAAATGAATGAACCTAATAGTGGAGTCACCCTTGTCCACGGTGACAAGACCTTGACAACAGTCTAACAAGGTCGATATCGCAGGGATATCATCGCTATTGAGACCATTTGACCCTATCTCGATTGCTATAGCGTGACATATTTCGTCCACCTTTAAAGGCCGCCTGGAATGGGAGATCCATTCGAGAACGGCCATCCCGAGCCTTGCCATCTCCCCACCCTGAGCCTTTATCCTTCCTAAGGTTGCCCCGTATGCTCCCCCCAAGTCTAAGCCATTCCCTATCGCTGTAAGCTTCTGTCTCCTTCGATATATTGTCGCCTCTTGCAGGATTGTCTTGATACTTAAGAAGACAAGCAGGAATCTAGACACCATATCATTCAGCCCACCACTTTAAGAATTTTATGTGTTCCTACCCCCTACTTACATTTCCGAAACCATTTCGGGAATCTTCTGTATAATTTCCTCCTCCAAACTCTCGTCCATCGCGTCCGGCATCGCATCCTCTTTCAGTTTTGCTTGGAGAAATATGATGATATCTTTTTTGGTCGGTGTTATGGATCTAGTCGCTACCCTACTAGTAAGGCGCTTGCCAACTTCACCCTGGATATGCGGTCGTCCGGTGAGGAATATCTGTGCGCCTGGGGAACTCTGGAGAATTTTGTTGAGTGAATCAAGGAGCCTCACCCGATATCCTGGCGGATACTCGTCTAACCCATCCATGCATATAAATGTGCGTCGGGTGGAGGCGATATCCTGCAGGAACCCGACGATTTCTGTGAGCGCTAGCCTCTGGCCCCCAATGACCTTCTTTCTGTCTCGAAATACTTTGACTATCTTTTCCGGAACCTCGTTCAGTCCACCAACAACCTGTTTCAGCACTGAACCTAGAATGGCAGCTGGGGATTGCTCCTTCTGAGCGGCGAAGTCGAAGTAGAAGCAAGCAACGCCAGCATTCCCCACCACTGCCTCCTTGCATAACCTATCTATCACCAGCGAGCTAACATTAATGCTTATTAGCAATATATTTCTTTTCCCGAGTATCTTCCCTTTTACCTAATGTAGGTCTTTCCAACCCCCGGACCTCCGTAACAAAACAGAGCTGAGGTAACAGGTTTGCCCCCTCGAATGCCACCGAACCAATTACGATATTCCTCAGTTTGTAGGAACCAGTCTCCCACCTCGTCGACCCTACGGGTTCGAATGTCGTGGTGCCGTGTCTGGGGCTCAAGGGGTGATAGCCAGGCCAAAATTCCAGAGTCCTCGTCAGCGATTGTGCAGTTGTTCCACACCTTGTTGAAAGAATTGGTTGTATTAAAAGAGTCGATATTGCCACTGATCTGGTGTTCAGACATTTTTAGATATTTTGGTGTTTTGGAGGGTGTTGGGGATGATTATCAAGTAGTTTATTACTACACGGTCGACCGATGTAATCCTCAGGGGGTGGAGAAAAGCGGGGGCGATGGTGAACCTAGAGCCTCCTAAAGCCTGGTACCGTAGGCGCCTTGTCCAACCAGCACATACAAATAGAGACTAGTAAAGTTATTGGAGTCGGCTTACCTAACCGTCTTGCTCTGGAATTTGGGTGATAAAACTCTATTGTGGCGGCACCATTGTCAATTTTCACCCGTCCAAATTCTGTCATTCGACAGTCAAAACGTGCCGTTGCCCCGGAGGTGTGTTTGGGAGTCCCACGACGTCTGCGGTAGTTAAAAGCCATCCATCGTACAAGTACAAATGGTAGGGATAAAGTATTCGAACAGTTAATTTAGGTTAACCCGCAAAATAAACCCTGTCATGTATCAAAACATCACCCCTGGCACTTGTACCCTGTACCCCTCCAACAGCCTAACCCTTCTTAGCGGTCTGGGCGGTCTTGAAGGGGTGGGATGCATGTGATTAATATTTTGTGCCCTATCGGCACAGACTGTGGCATTGATCAAGCGCTCTTTGTAAAAGTATGATATGATATTATTAAGAATTAGGAGGCATATGATAAGTACAATTCAGAAATACGCGACACGAAGTCGCTTATGAAATATTTTAGTCCTTTGCAATCGCCCAGTCCTATGGATTTACAAACAGCCGGTCGTGACCCGACCCCGCCCCAACAACTACCTGTGCCTCCAGCGCACAAAATTTCAATCTCTCCTCCACACCCACTGTGGGCCGATAATCAGAATCAGTGTGGGTAAAAAAAAAGTCACCAATAGACCTTTACATTCTACTCTAAAAAGATAAGAAGGAGAATAAAAAGAGTAATCGTGCTCTGCACGCCCAAGCCACCCTCCTCCCGAAAATGAATCTTAAGCAGTATACAATACGCCTGAACCTACTCGTGACTGAGTGAAAGAGTGAGATTTCCCGGGAGCGGGGGAAGGCTTAATGTGCCCAAGAAACATCTAACCTAATCCCTAAAATGCCGGAAGAAAAACTGCTAGCCGAACACAATATTTGGCTATCCTCTAGGACTAGATACAAAACTCGTATTCGTCTAGAACTACTTGTGCCAATAAATGGCGATTCCCACGAAACAAGCTGACAGTCTCCAGAGCATCGAGCGGGGACCCAATTATCCGATAGCTCGGGAATGTAGGGCCTGTAGCAGCTCCACGATGTTATCGTGCCCGTTTTCGGTTGCTAGTGTGAGCGGTGTTTGGCCGGATTTAGTGGGGTTGTTTGGGTTGACATCTTTTCGATCTAACAGTAACTTCACTACTCCCTCATAGCCACACGATGCAGCCTGCGAGAGCGGTGTCCAGCCATGAATCGGGTCCGGGGTGTCGGGGTTAACATCTTTCCGGCCCAACAGTAGTTTCACAATTCCCTCATGCCCACCCAGGGCAGCCCGCAAGATTGGCGTTTGGCCATAGATCGTGTCCGGAGTGTCGGGCTTGACATCTCCCCGCTCCAGCAGTAGCTTCACTATTCCTTCATGGCCATTCTGTGCAGCAAACGAGAGCGGCGTTTCGTCGTATTTGCTCGAGCGATTGGGGTTGATGTACCTCCGACCAAACAGTAGAGCAACAACTCGCCACGCCCTCCCCAACCGAGGACCTATGCTCCCAGGATTGGCGAATCGGGGTCCGAGAAATAACCTCACCACTCCCTCATGACCATTTTCAGCAGCCCACGAAAGTGCTGTTCGGCCAGAATTCGTGTCTCGCCGATCGGGTTGAATATCTTTTTTCCGCAAGAGCAACCTCACTACATCTTCATGCCCATATCTTGCAGCCCATATGAGTGGCGTCACACCCGCACCATCGCTTTGGTTCACATCCCATCTGTCTAGCTTTATCAAAGTATCGGTGACTTCGGCTATGCCGAAGTACGAGGTACAGTGTAGTGCAGAAAACGGTTCATCACGGTACCTGCCAAAGGGGAATCCCCAGTTTAGTGACCTCCAAAGGAGTTTGGCGGATATGTGACCATCGAATTGATCAAGAAGCTGAAATGCAAATGTGTTTGCACGATCTGAGGGCTCCCTTCGCATATGGATCCCCCAATATATTGAAGAGTATTCAAGGAAGGGGGTGCCTCGAGGGTCGGGGAACGAGCAAACTGAAAGATCCTTGACGTTCTGGAAGTTGAGATACGTCAAGCAGGTTTCCGCAATCAGCGAGTGGGCCCGGTCGAAGAGGTTGGGGTGTGCGCAAAGATAATCTTGGAGGGTAAAATGGATTAGTTTAATCGTCGATGTTCCCTTTTCTATGGTGGCAAGTCCTTGGCAAGAGTCTAGCAATGCCGATATTCTAGGAATATCTTCGGTATTGAGAGCATTTGACCCTATTCGGATTGATACGGCGTGACCTATCTCACTCGCACGCAAAGGCCGCCTCGAATGGGAGATCCACATTAGAACTGCCATCCCGAGTCCTGCTTTCACTCCACCTTGGGCCTTTATCCTTGCTAACGTCGTCCCATACGCGCCCTCCAGGTCTACGATATTCCCTATTGCTCTAAGCTGTTTTCCCCTTCGATATTTGGTCGTCTCTTGTAGAACCGCCTTGATGCTTAAGCACACAACTAAGAATCTAGATACAATGTGATTCAGCACCCAGCTTGAGGGATTTTTAGAACTGTCTCCTTCCTACTTACACTTCAGAAAATGTTTCGGGAATAATCTTTAGAATTTCCTCCTGTAAACTCTGGTCCATCTCGTCTGGCATTGTGTCCTCTTTCAGTTTCTCTCGAAGGAACGTGATGATATCACCCTTGCTGGGTGTTATGGATCTAGTTGCTGCCCTTCCGCCAAGATGCCTCTCAACCTCATCCAGGATGTGCTGTCTCCCGGTCAGAAATAGCCGAGTGCTGGGGGACCTCTGTAGAATTTGGTTGAGTAAATCGAGAAGCATCGCCCGGTGCCGTGATTTGCACTCATCCAGGGCGTCAATGCATATAAATATGCGTCGTGAGGAGGTGATATCTTTCAAGAACTCCACAATCCCTGTGAGAGGTAGCCTCTGGCCACCAATGACCTTTCCTCTATCCCGAAAAGCTTTGACTATCCCTTCTGGAACCTCGCCCAGTGTACTAACGACTTGTCTCAGGACCGAACCCAGAATCGCAGCCGGGGATTGCTCCTCCTGAACCGCGAAGTCGATGTAGAAGCACGCAACGACATCACTGCCCCGCACTGCCTGCCCGCACAACGTATCAATCACTAGCGAGCTAATATCACAGCTTATTAGAAATACCTTTCTTTCTCTAGGTCTGTTCTCTCTTACCTGATATAGGTTTTGCCAACTCCCGGACCTCCGTAACAAAACAAGGCTGAACCACTTGATCCACTACCAATGCCATCAACCCAATTCCGATATTCCTTAGTTTGCAAGAGCCAGTCTCCCACTTCATCGACCCTACGGTTTCTGATATCGTGATGCCGTCTCAGAGGCTCAAGTGGAGACAGCCAAGCCATAATTTCCCAATTCTCGTTGATCACCGTGATGTTGGTGTTCACGTTGTGAAAACAACAATTAAAACTGTTGATGTTGTCGTTGAAGTGTAGAGACATTTTTCTATATTTCGCTGCTTTGGAAGCGGTAAGGGATCGGTTCTTGAGTAATTTTACGGTATGTGGTCGAGTGTGTTGAAGTAATTCTGAGGTGAAAGGAGGCGGGGTGATGGCAATTTGGAAGCTCTTTAGGCGAGAGCCCGGTCCGATCAATACACGTGATGATGGCACACCCTCTGTGAAACCAATATGCTTGTTGACTCCCACCGCTGGTGAGACCTGCATTGCCCAGACCTTCCTATTATGTGTGTGCCAAGTAAGCAGATCTTCGCAAACATCAGAATTATTGACCGAGTGATGATCTACGATGCAGAGCTCGCTTTCAACAGATACATGGGGACAAGTTTGGCATTAGGGCGAAGTGACAGGCGGTGTCCACAGGCCGTGGTTGCAGCATAGGTATCAATCTCACTCGGTCCCAATTTTTTTATTTGTGCCTAGTAGTGTTCTCTCAACAATTCCGAAAGGAGTCAAGATCCGAATACCTGGCACACACTTCTCGAGCGGAAAACTTTGGCGTGTGTGGCTTCTTTTGCATACAAAACTGACAGAACTAAAAAAAACTCTTGGCACTCAAAAAATCTTTCTCAACCCTGGCGCTGAATTCCTCTATGGTGAATTGAACTACGTACTTTTCTCAAACAGGAACAAAAAAACTAAATGATGCCCGAGTATATCCATTGAAATATCACCGAGCTTCTCTAGCTCATCGCTCATTCTAGGGATTGACCTTGGATATGGCACACTTGCGGTGGACCGCACCACCGCATGGTTATGAGATCTCGTACACGATCTGGTACAATAGAGGATATCATAGTTTAATACATCATACTAATTCTATTTGTTATATTTTATAGCGATTCATGTAAGCGTAAATGTAAAAAAAAGAAAAAATAGGCAAAGGGGGAATGTTTTTTTCGTTCGCTGCAAGTTGCAGGTGCAATCGCACTCGAGTACCGTAGATAGCTCTTTAAGCACTTGGAGTAAGAACCTCGTCTGGACACCCGGTGAGGCTAAAGACTTATCTGGACTGACAGGAGGAAAAGAAGAAGAAAAACAACCCTCGATTTTGATTTCGACCGTGGGAGGAATGATTGGTCTAGCAGATGTTTGTGTAACGCCAAAGCCTCAGAAGGTACAAGTACCGCCCCCTCTTCTTTCAGGTGGTACAGATTCCCTCAAGCACCAAGGGAAGCCAAATCCTCTGCGCACGATCCCTCCCCATCTCGTGTGGAAGAAGGAATTCAGGTTCCAGCAGCAGGAGATCACCGCTAATTTCAACTCGTTAGGCAGTAACAACTCGTTCACCGGTATTGTCAATTTCATTACTGGACGGGACGCTAGAGGGCATCAAATTCTGCGGCGGCCATCGCTACATGGGCGACAACAGCAGCACCAAGGCAAGCTAGCCGACCGATTTGCTGGCGTGGGGGGGGGCGGGATACAGGGAGCTAGCAAGTTCAGGAACTGACATGATGCTGAAGGTACGGTGTATAGTTGAGTTGAACCAGAATCCGGGGGTGGGGAGGGCTCCCAACTCCCAGGTATGGGCTACTAACGCTTGTGCCCCGTCTCCTCCTCATCTCTCTGAGCATTGACGCACTCCCGGGCGAGATTACCTTCCATCAGAGGAGAAGAAGGCTTAAGGAAAGAACCAAAGGGGAGGGTTAGGGGGATGCTTAAGCGGTACCCTTATCACGAATGACGGCGCACCTGGAGCAAGAAAGTTAAGCTATTGTTCGAGTAGGGTTCTCGAGTATATCCACCGAACTATTCCTGAACCTTTTTTCAGCTCATCCATGGTTCTAGGAATTAATTTAGAATCCATTTTCGGACAGGCACATCAAGGGTACTTCATAAGAATGACCAGTCATGATTGGCTGGCCGAGGATTGTGTAACGCCAGTGCTTCATTGGTGACCGGCCCCCCCTTTCCTCAATTCCTAGAGTTTTTCTCATGTTCCACCAGAAGTCGGTTTCTCACGACAACACAATCCCCCTCCAACTCTTATGAAAAAAGAAATTTGGATAATAGAATTATGCCCATATCGTTCCGCTGCAGATCACAGGTAATTCTAACTGGATCAACAGTAATAACTCGTTCCACAAGACCTCCAACCTCATTACCGGAATATGTTTGGCGTTTTAAACATATTAACAAGTAACAGCGACAGCCAGATGAATGGCCAAGGGTTCACAACAACATATGATCGCCAGCACATGACTTAGGAGTGAATGGGGAAGTTCGCTCGTTCTCTACTCCTCTTCTCGCTATCTATCGCACGCTCAGCTAACTACCGGTACTCGAGTAATGGTAGAGAAAAGGAGCATATATGGGCTACGGCGAGGTCATCCCCATATCCTTCCATGGATCGGATCATCACACATGTCCATTCCCATCACCCTATGTCCCCCCTTCCCTTTCGCTTGCTCTCGTGCTGACAAAGGAAGGGCGAAGGCTGCCACTGTTCATAGCCTCCGGGCACCCAACTCTTTCACGACTTCCTTCTGCCTCTTCCGCCCTCCTTGCGCTTTCCTTCCCGCGGAGGCATCAAGCGCATTCCCGAAATATATATACGAACAATGGAAGCTATCGCGAGAGCATGCCGAGCAGCAGCCCACAATTTCCGACGTGGCGCTATTCCCAGGGGGCTTGTTAGTAGGCGAGGGATCCAGCGACATATAGGGGGGGCTTTTGAGAAGCCTAAGAAAGAGTTCGGCGGGCAATGTCTCCTACTTTCTAATACCTACAATTGCTATTCTATATAGGGACACTTTACACTGATCGCCTCCAAAGCACCGATGCGAGACCCTGGAGTCGCTACGAGAAATCGTTCCGGTATCACCGAACAAGCCAGCACTCCTTACCGGAACGCCCTATATTGCCGAAAAAATTGTGAGATGTTTTAGTGAGGTGGCTAGGGTACTTGGGAGCACTACCCTGGCTGGTGTTAAGAGTTATTTGAAAATTATCTTCCACGGCAAGTACTAAAGCAGCGGAAATAGCACTCCGAGCACCGGATGACTTTGGGATGAGCATGGAAGTTCCCTTGCTCATTACAGTCTATCTAAACGGTGATGACGAGTAGATGTGAACCATGAACGAGATCATCCTCCTACCCTTCCACTGATCACCACTCATATCCATGCACTTCCAGGTATGTTTCCTTTCAATTTTCCTTGCATGCTCCCATGCTAGCAAAGGAGGGACAAATTCCATAGCCACTCCCACCGATCATGGCCTTCATGCATCAGACTCTTTCATGTTCTTTCCGATGGATGTGGTGATCCCAAGCCTAAGCGAATCCCCAAAGCCTATCCGAGCCACGAAAAAATTACCTGGCTATGCCGAGCAGCATCTAACAACTGCCAATAGCTTCTCTCCCGATCTCCAAGTTCATTTTCTCAGATTTGGTTGCCATTGGCCTATGTAATTCCACTCTACGCTACATCTCCTAGTCTCTTTCTATACGGGTATCCGAGCAGCTTGGGTAGTAAACACCAAAGGTTCTCGCGTCACTCGATATCACCCACTATGTATCATCTACACGCTGCGCCAACTTCGCCGGTATTACTAGTGTTTGGGGGATGGAGATTAGATCACTACAATTTACTTTGAGGTAGTGTGCCTGTTTAAGGACTGGAGCGAGCATTGTGCTTGTACTCGGGGGCGGAAGGAATTAATATCTTGTTCCATTTTATCACTGGTGGAAGTGGGCTGGTTAGTGCTGACCAAACTCTGTGACAGCTTCAAGAATTAGGAAGCATATTTGGGGTATAATTTTAAAGCACAAGAAACAAGATCACTTCAGAAAGGATCCAATCCTGTTGTGTAATTACAAAATTCTATTTTAAACATCCAGGGGCGATCTCACACAGCTGCTGCCACTAGGCTTCCACTCCATAAAATACTAATCCCTCCTATACGCCCCCGAGTGAGCTGAATATTAGTATATCTGAAAGACCTCTCTAAAAAGCGTTACCCTAAAGCCCTTTTGATACATTCCTGTCACTTGGATAAAGAAAAAAACAATACGAGAGTTATCGTACTGTACAAGGCCAAGCCATCCTTCACCCGGGGGTAAATCCCAAGATAATATACTCTCCCTAAATATAATGATATTCGATTATTCAATAAAAGAGTAGGATTACGTGGGAGTGGGAGAAAATTCAACTTACCCAAGAAGATTCTAAAATTGTCTTTAAAACGCTAGAAGAAAAACTGAAGGCCGAGGGCAATAAACACCGAGACCACCCGGACAAAAACTCATTCATCTGGCACCAGCAGTACCAACAGGCGAGGATTTTGATGAGACAATATCAGAAACACTGGCAAACTAAGGGGTGGCCCAATTACCGAATAGGTTGGGAACGTCGGGCCTGTAGCAGCTTCGCGAATCTATCCTCCCCGTTTTCGGAAGCCAGGGTGAGCGGTGTTTGGCCAGATCTACTTCAATTATTGGGGTTAACCTCCCTCCGCCCCAATAGCAGATTAACTCCTCTTCCGTGCCCATCCGCTGCAGCCCACGAGAGCAGTGTTCGATCGGATGAGATATCGGGGTTGGTATCTTTTCGCCCTAACAGGAGCTAGACTATTCCCTCATGCACATTCCTGGCGGCCCGGGTGAGCCGAGTTCGGCCGGATTGACTTGCGCTATCGGGATTAACATAGTTCCATTTTAATAATAGTTTCACTATCCCTTCACGACTCCTCCGGGTAGCGCACGAAGGCGGTGTTGGGCCGGATTCGCTTGCACTCTCGGAGCTGACATCCTTCCGCCCCAACAGTAGCTTCACTATTGCGACACGCCCATTCGCTGCAGCCCACAAGAGCGGTGTTCGGTAAGATTCCCATGAGTTATCGGGGCTGACGTATTTTCGCCCCAAAGGTAGCTTCATTGTTCCATATAGAAGAAGGGTTGGTTTGGATTGCTATATTAGATTAGTGGTTCGAAGCTTGTGGGTATGGCTGTTTTCGGTGGAAAAACTTCAACTATGGCGGTGGTTTTTGTTGCTATCATTCTAGTATCATAGCGTCTTACAGAAGGTGGGTTTTCTCGGCCTAAACATGCGGCTCAATCCAATGTTGTGGCTTGGCATAGTAGCTCGGTGGCTCCACATGACTTTGGGGCTCAACATGACATTCCGAGTCTGGAGGCGAGGTTGAAATAAGCTTTGTCAGGATCGGGGTGGCTGTTCGGATGCTGTTTTGGGTCTGGGTTTCGCCATGCGTAAGCGCAAATTAGCTCCACACCTTATTTTAACCCCTTGGCGTGAAAACAAGTTTCACCACCAAACCTTTACCCTCCTCCAGCCCTTCCCTCCTTCCTGGAATTGGCCTGGTATATTGTATCGCATCCTAACAGACGTAAACCTACCCATTGAACCCGAGTAGGGGGCAGGCGAGGTGCGGTGACCAGTCTCGGATATCAAGTCAAGCGGGCGGTAGGAGAAATCCTAATGTCAAGTGGAGCATGGCTGTTGAATCAAGTCTTGCTGGACCACTTCCGCTCATTTACCGTAGTGCTCAACCTACCACAGCCAGCCACCCTCTACACCTTTGAATCAATCCACCGTACGGAGTCCTGACATCTCAGTATTGCAATATCTTCTGTTTTTGAATTTGCTAGCGGGGAATACTGCCAGCCTTACTGGAGTGGAGCTTTCTATTGATCCGTGGTTGGGCTATTTTGGGAACTAGAACAAAAAAATATGGAATGCCGGAGGACACCCACCAAACCATCACCGAGTTTCTCTAGCTCATAGCTCGTTCTCGGAATTAGCCTAGGATAAGGTGGACCTCCGCGAGATCATTGTATGGTTACAAAAAATCCCGTAAAAAAACTAGTGCGGTATGGGATATGGTTGTGTAATCCATCATGGTAATTATATTTAGTCTGTATTATAGAGGTTCATGCTAGTGTAAATGTAAGGGGGAAATGGCAAAGTGGTAAGTTTTTTTGTCCCACCTCGGGCACTGCGGACAGTGCTCCAAGAACTTCGAGTGAGAACATTGTCTGGATCCCCTGAGGCTAATGATTGATTAGGAATGATAGGAGGGGAAGGAATATCTCTTTGAGTTATGGCGCCAGCAAAGATATGGGAGAAGTGGGTAACCTGATACTGGAAGCTAGTAGGTTCAGAAATTAACATGATGCTGAAGAGGCTCGGGTTCAGCTACAATCCAGGGGTGGGGGAAGCGAATAGTACAAGTCCCCGGTATAGGCCACTGATGGTGGTGGCACGTCTCCTCCTCACTCCTCTGAACATGGATACACTCCCGGGAGAGAATACTCTCCAGCGTACAAGAAGGAAGTTTGATGTGATAACCACAGGGGAGGATTCGGGGATGGTTCTGCGGTAACCTCATCATGAATGACGGTACATCAGAGGAGCAGAGAGAAACTCGGTATAGGGGCAACAATGTGGGTATCGCTCGCGGAGCCGCCATTTCATGTTGGTGAGTTATCCCATGCCATAGAGATAGAAGGATTTATTAACCTAGATATGATATTAGGAATATTCCTGCGGTTGAGAGACTTCTGGCATGCCCACTCGGGCGCATCACCGTCGAGAAGCCCTCGTCTACCACTCGGCTCCCTGGCCATACTTCGCGAGAGCACCACTCACATAACTCGAACTTGCCCCACTCCATGGTTGCTAAGGTCCGTTAGACCTCCCTCACCGCCCGCCCTGTGACTGGCCCTTCGCCTACTCCGCGCTCTATGCCACCAGCCGCACTACTAAATGTAGTTCTTGTTATCAGGCTACACCATTATATTCCAAAGGCTTTTGTGATGCCATACCGCGACCACCTCCTCTATAAAATAAAATTGTGTGACAAAAGACTCGTGCTATTGATTACCCCACATCGGAAACGGCTATTTTCAGAAACTCATACCTCGACACCACCTACGTAAGCAATTTCAAGAAGCTGCGAAAAGCCCAAGAATAAGCCTTTTTTTCTATAACAGAAATATCAATCCTGGATGTGCAATGGTGTGCTGAGAAGCGGAAAGTGACTTGAGACTTTGTATGGGGGCGTCAGACAAAAGCTACATGACAAGAACCATGACCGCCGGCCACCCCCGGTTTCTCAATTCAAAAACACTTTACTCAAGACTTGTTGAAAAGCTACTATCTACCCGTTCCCTAGCTAGGTTTGGCATAAAGTGGAAGCCACAGATTCTTTGAGAGCTCAGTGGCCGGCAATGAGTGCTCGGTTTTAGTGTAAAATAACAATCGTCTCGAGTTTTTTGTTATCCGCCGTCATCAATATTTTCTATGCATCCCCTCTTATGTTGGCCGCTAGTGTATCTGGAAAAAAAATAAAAGTTGTCCAACAAGCGTTACCCTTAATCCTTTGTGAGGCATCCGGGTCCATTAGAGTAAGAAAGCAAAAGAAAGCAAAAGAAAGCAAAAATTATCGTATCATAGTGTAAAAGACCAAGGCACCCTCTAGACAAAAATAAAACTCTAGATAAATCCTCTAACTAAACCTGAATCCATGGTCTGGTTTCAAACGAAGAGAGACTGTTAATGAGCGAGACAGGTTAACTTATCCAAAAAAGGGAGAAAGAAAAAAAACCTCCTACGTAATCCCCAAAACACCGGAAGGAAAAGAAACAAGCGTCATAAACATCCCAGACCAACACTAAGCTCATATTCGTGTGACACTGCCCGTACCAACAAGCGGCGGCTTCCGTGGAACAAGGTGAAACCTGGCGGGGAGCCAATTACCCTATAAACGAGGAATTTTAGGTTGTAACAGTTCTACCACTCGATGATGCCCGTTTTTGGCTGCCAGCATGAGCGGTGTTTGGCCGTATTTAGTAGAGCTATTGGGGTCGACATCATTCCGCTCTAACAACATCCTCACTACTCCCTCATGGCCATTCTGGGCAGCCCACGAGAGCGGCGTTCGGCCGAATTCGTCCGAACTATCGGAGTTGACATCTTCTCGCTCTAATAATATCTTCACCACTCCCTCACAGCCATTCTCGGCAGCCCACGAGAGCGGTGTTTGGCCATACTTCCAATCTGAACTATCGGGGTTGACATCTTTTCGCTCTAATAATATCTTCAATACTCCCTCATGGCCAGTGATGGCAGCACTCGCGAGCGGCGTAATGCCGAATATGGTTGATCTATCGGGGTTGACATCTTTTCTCTCTAATAATATCTTCACCACTCCCTCATGGCCATAGGTGGCAGCCCTATGGAGCGGCGTTCGGCCGAATTCGCTTGAACTATCGGGGTTGACATCTTGCCGCTCTAACAACAGCTTAACTACTCCCTCATGGCCATTCTCCGCAGCAAACGAGAGCGGTGTTAGACCTGATGTACTTGAGCTATCGGGGTCTACATATTTCTTGCCAAACAGTAGACCCTCTGCTCCCAGAGTCGTCCCGCACCAACGGCCGATTCTCCCTAAATTGATAAATCGGGGTCCAAGAAATATCCTCACCACTCCCTCATGGCCATTTCCAGCAGCCCATGACAGTGCTGTTCGCCCACCGTTCGTGTCAGGCAAGTCAGGTTGAATATCTTTTTGTTGCAACAGCAACTCCACAACCTCTTCATGCCCACAGCTCGCTGCCCATATGAGTGGCGTTATACCGGCACTATCGCTCTGGTTCATATCCCATTTGTCCATCTCTAACAAAGCACTTGCGACTTGAGCAATCCCGAGATACGAGATATAGTGCAGAGGAGAGAACCTCGTGAGGGTGCTTGTACGGCTCCCGGCAAAGGCCGGATTCTGCTTCGTTATCGACTTCCAAAGGAACTCGGCAGATATATGACTATCGAAATGATCAAGAAACTGCAGCGCAAATTTTTTGGCACCGTCTGAGGGCTCGGATCGCATGTGGGTTCCCCAATATAAAGAAGAATATTCAAGCAAGGGTGGGTCTTGCTGGTTAAGGGGTGGGCTAGTTGAAATACTCTTGATATGCCGGGAGTTGAGATACGTCAAACATGTTTCAGCTATCGTTGAGTGGGCTCCGGCAAAGATGCCCGGATGTGTGCGGAGATGCTCCTGGAGCGTAAAATGGATCAACCTAACACTCGAGGTACTCTTGTCTATGGTGGCAAGTCCTTGGCAACAGGCTAGCATGGTCAATATCCCAGGGATATTATCAAAATCGAGATCGTTTGACCCTATCCGGACTGCTAGAGCGTGTCGTATCTCATCCACTTGCAGAGGCCGCCTCGAATGGGAAACCCACATCAGAACGGCCATCCCGAGTCCTGCTTTCTTCTTATCCTGAGCCTTTATCCTCTCCAGCGTTGCTCCGTACGCGCCCCCTAAATCCAAGCCATTCTGCATTACTCTAAGGCTGTGTCTCCTCCAATATGTAGTCGTCTCCCGCATGATCGCCTCGATGCTCAAGAATGCAAGCAGGAATCTAGATACAATATCTATTAGCACACAGCTTTGGGCATTCTTGTGAATGTTGATTTCCGCTTACATTTCTGAAACCGCTCCGGGAAGATTACGAATAATTTCCTCCTTTAAACTGTCGTCCATCGCGTCGGGCATCGTATCCTCCCCCAGTTTCGCTCGCAGGAATATGATGATATCATTCTTGGTGGGGGTTATCGATCTTGTCTCTGCCCTCCCCGCAAAGTGTTTCTCAACTTCACGTCGGATGTGTGGTCTTCCGGTGAGAAATAGGCGAGCCCCGTGAGACTTCTGGAGAATTTGATTGAGTAAATCGAGAAGCTTCAGCCGATACCCTTCCTGGCACTCGTCCAAGGCGTCAATGCATATAAATGTGGGTCGTGAGGATGTGATATCCTGCAAGAACTCCACAATTTTCGAGAGCGCTAGTTTCGGGCCACCAACAACCTTCCCTCGGTCCCGAAAAGCTTTGAGTATACTTTCTGGAACCTGGTCCAGTCCACCGATAACCTGCCTCAGCAACGAGCCCAGAACAACTGCTGGGGGTTGTTCCTCCGGCGCTGTGAAGTCGAAGTAGAAACACGCAACCCCTGCATTTCCTTCCACGGCTTGTTTGCATAATGTATCTATAACCAGGGAGCTAATATTGTAATTTATTAGCAATAACTCTCTTTCTCCGAGTATCCTCTCCCTTACCTAATGTAGGTCTTCCCAGCCCCCGGATCTCCGTAACAAAACAAGGCTAAGCAATTTGGTCCACCGCTGCTGGTACCGCCCAACCAATTTCGGTATTCCTCAGTTTGTAAGAGCCAGTCTCCCACCCTCTCAATCCTACGGCTTCGGATGTCATTGTGCCGTGTCTGGGGCTCAAGAGGTGATAGCCAGGCCCAAATTTCAGAATCTTCGTCAGCGATCTGGCAGTTGTTCCACACATAGTTAACAGAATTGTCTGTATTGAAACAGTTGGAATTTTTAAAATATTTGGGATGAATAGAAGAGTCGGCACTCTTGTTGATGTCAGATTGAGACATTTTTTATTTTTCACCCTTTCGCCGGTTGTAGAGGAGCGGTTCTTTGGTAATTATGTCTGATGGAGTGGGTTGATATGGTTTCCTGGGAGCGACGGTGAGAGCTGTAGTGCCTATTAAACTCTCCTTGTTATAGCCTCTAGAATGAGGAGGTATATCGGAGCTATCTCAAGAGCACAAGACACGGGGTCGCCTGGAAAGAACCCAGTCCTTCTCGGCAATTGCACTGCCCCATTTCCTATGGCCTCTCATGATCTCACACCGACCCTATCACCACCACCCACTCCTCCACGTCACAAAATACCAAATGCACCCCCCCTGCATGCGTTGCCAACTAGTGTATCCAAAACAAAATCCACAATTGGCTCTTGCATTCCGCACCCATTGCGGAGCAGGGAAGGAGAACAAGAGCTACGGTAGTGTACAAACTCAGACACCCTCTACCTCCCAATGGGTCTTAAGATATATGCTCTACTTGATAGCAACACTCTGATGGCAACTCGTTCACAGCCTAATGTCGACTGGTGTAGCGTGGCCTAATCGCGCGTTGTAGAATTCAATATTCTTTCATTGCTATGTAAACAGTAGAACAAGAGAAAAACACTTCGGTGTGGTCTTGATGATGATGATGATGATGATGATGATGATGATGATGATGATGATGGATGCAGATGTCTATCGCGTTAAAGCGCTCTACCGCTCGCTCTAGTCTAAGTACAGGTAGAGAACGCACTAAACAGGAAAAACCCACATAACGGGAAAGCCCCACAAACAACAGTTACGATGCCTAAAGCAATCGTGACCCAAACAACTAAATTAATTATCGAACCCTAATTACTATCAGATTGCATTCCAGCTATCAGTACTTTGGTGCCTAAACCCAAATATCTTCTACTGCCAGTATTTTGCAAAAGGGTGAGATTTCCTAGGAGCAGGAGAAGGGTTGACTTACCCGGGAAACTTTTAACTTAATCTCTTATACGCATGAAGAAATCGCGAAGGATAAAGACGAATCAGCATCCCAGACTGCCCCGCACAAAACTCATCTATGAGGCCCTAAACGTACCAATAAATAACAATTTCCACGAGATAAGGTAATTACTCAATACATGGGGGAATGTTGGGCCTCTAATGGCTCCACGATCCTATCCTCCCCATTTTCGGCACCCCGGGGGAACAGTGTTTAGCCAGGCCTTGAAATGTTGGGTTTAAAAGCTTTCCTTCCGCAAATGGGGGTTCATTCCTCATTGGCATCCATTGCTAGCACACTGCGAGAGCGGTGTTCGATCACACCCTGCTTTTGCGGTGTCAGGGTTGGCCCCTCCCTGCATCAATAGTAGATTGGCCTATTACTAGCTCGTAGCCAGTCCTCGCAACCCACAAGAGCGATGTTTGGCCCCAAGTACATCCTCAGCCTGAGCGCCATTATCTCTGAGACTCCAACGCCCACCATTAGCGTGTTAGCTGGGACCACGCAGTGCTACTTAGCCTTTGGGCCCCCTATGCCAGCAGTTGAGAGGGCTGTCAGAGCCTCGGGTGTATTCCGACCAAAGCACAGCGAGTCAAGAAACCCCCCCGCCCAGGGGAATTTCCCTTGGCAGTTGAACCGGTCCTCTATAGAGGCCCCAACATCCCATGATGCCTCCCCCTCGGGCCACCCTGGTCTGCGAATTTTACAATCTCCGATTCACGAAGGCGTTCGCCCACTGACTTTACTCGCGGCGTCGAAGCGTTTTTTAAAAAGATTGCCATTACATACTACCGATATCTAAGCAAAAAAGGTCAAATTTTGGCTGTATGCGATAGTCTTTTTTAAAAACTCTTCGACACCTCGAGCACACTATGGTGCGTGGACAATATTAGCAGTGCACCGACGATTGATAGCAACCCCGCCCTCAGCATCTGCACCCTCAATACCACATGAAGGAATCTCTCTTGGTCACACATTAATGTCTACTATGTATTCTGCTATGAATTTATATTTTTATATTTTTTTCTTTTGGGTTTCGTGATATTGGGGTTGGTAGGGGAGTGCCGTGGTCATATCCGGAGTCTTTAATGTTTATTGATGAGCGGTTAATTTTGTCCACATACAATACCATCGAGATCTCAAATGTGTTTCCCAAATTGCCGTGCCAATGGTTTCTGGTAAGTTTACGGCAGGTTGCCCTACCGTAGAATGTTGTATCGCACGCTCGCTAATACAAGCTTGTCGTCCAAACGCCAGTGGAAGGTAAGCGATGGTCCGCAGTTTCCCCCGGGTGCCAGGTTGCGAGGGCGGGGGGGGGGGAGAATTTGGTCTGTCCAACGGAGCATGCCTGTGGGAACAAGTCTCTCTGGGCCACGTCCTCTGATCTACTGTAGCGCTCAACATAGGGGCCAGCAACCCTTTAAAACTTGACATCCATCCCCGAGCATATCGCAACAGCATGAAGCCTTGCTACTGCAATGATCTCCCGATACCGAGCCCTGACATGTTAGTATTACCATACGTCTACTCTGATAATTGGTTTCTTCCGCTGATATTGAAGCGGATCTGGTGCTATTGTGAATTGAACTGTGCATTTTTTTCAAACAAGATTCAAGATAGGCCAGCATAGCCACGAGGTGCTAGAACGGAATACAGGGGATGGAGATGGTGTCTACTCGAGCACTCTTGCCCCGCAGGCCGACCAAAGATTTTTCTTACTGGAGCGAAGTTTTGGTGATCTGTGGTTGAGTTATCGAGGGAACTGGAGCAAGAAAATTAAGCGATGCCCGAGCACGGCATATCCACCCAACTATTCCCGACCTTTCCTAGCCCATCCTTGGTTCTGGGAATTATCCGGGGATAAGGTAGACTTTTGGTAGATCATACTACAAGTATCGCCTTAGAAGATCTCGCAAAGGATCTGATACAAACCTAATTTATATGTACTCGTCCCAGGGAAGAAGTATTAGCAAATACGAGTTTGTATGGGCGCTCAGACAATCGCAGCGGTTTTACCATATAATTCTTTAATCCCTGATTCCGGGTAATTCTCGCTTGGGAAGAGTACTGTACCGTATTTTTTCGTGTTATCCGGTTTTTCGCCAAGACCGGGCGTTGCTTTGTGTGGGCGGTGCCTGGAGTCTGAAATAGGTCCCCTAAATGCTCCCATTCCCATAGTAACTAAGGGTGGGTTTTA
>Ga0307509_10002693_pt1 | contig 28353 bp, 31 predicted proteins | sample 10_EM_MG_FD_202245 | JGI IMG/M metagenome (GOLD analysis project Ga0307509, IMG submission 202245) | Populus trichocarpa ectomycorrhiza microbial communities from riparian zone in the Pacific Northwest, United States - 10_EM | ecosystem: Host-associated > Plants > Roots > Unclassified | place... | reverse complement strand
AGAACCAGAACTCCTACCAAATCTGCTCTCTACTCCTCACCAAGCGTGCCTCGCAACCCCCCTCGCACTTGCGCAGTATTATCCACATAGAATAGATTGTGCCCCTGGCGTTCACATTTTGAACAAGGCACTGTCCATTACAGTGATTTATGCTAGGATTCTGGCTGCCCCAAACTTTGTTTTGTGAAAAGTTTCGAGTCGTGGCCACGTTAGAAAAGTTCCCGTACAGTACCCTTCCTTGCACAGCAGGATCAATACCTACTAACAGTAATGGAATAGCACGAGCCTCTTAGATAACTATTTTTAGGTATGCCCCTCGGGACATTGTAAACTTTCATCACGATTTTCTTTATTGAACGTGAGAAAGGAAGGGTTTGCGGAGTGTTCCAATGGGCTAGCGGTAATTAGGAGGGTATGGGAGCTTGGCGGGGGCTGTGCATGGTATGATACACGAATGTGCTACAGGTAAAGTTATTCCGGTTTACTAACCTTAGTACCATACGAAAAGATCTTCTTACCTTTGCCTCGATGCTAGGTCCAGTATTGCAGTAAGCAGTCCAAATAGGAAAGGACCATGAACGCCGGTCAGTACTGTAGTAGTCGCTCTAATTCCTACGATTCCCGCACCATAGTTCACTTGCGGGGTCATTCTGAGAGCTTCAAGATATTATTATAAACATGAAAAGAGGGGAGAGTGAGAGAGGAAGAGAAGCATAGAGCAAGAGCAGGAAAATATTGTTAAGTAGGAAAAGGTTGGGTATAAAAGCTCCACTTCAAGACCAGCTAAAACAGCAAGAAAAGGTATTTCGGAACCCCAGCTTCTTAGGAAGGGATGGGGTTGCCGCAGTTAGTGTTGGGGGTTTTCTAATTGTTGTGCAAGTGTTAGCTGAGCATTTAAAAGTAATAATAGGAAATTCTCGGAAGGGATAACATGCTGATTGCTGGTGGGGTGGCTTCTGCTTGTGGATACTCGATCCGATGCAATAACACCAATGATGTATTGGTAGTGTATGGCAGCAGGTTTATCATTTAACCTTCCATCAGGCCGGCACACTAGGCGTAGAAATTTGGCCCTTTGGCTCCTCAGAATAATGGTAAGACACTCATACCTCCATTGGGTCGACCAAATCGATATTGGCCCCAGAAGGATTGCGTTTCTCCTAGCAGCCATTTGACAACGTTGTTTCAACAAACTTCAGACATGCCCAACTTCGGGCCAGGATAACGGATATAAAGATTATGTAGAGAGGATTTCTCTAGGCCCAGCATCACGCCCCAGTCCTGTAAAATTTGCTCCATTGGATAACAGTAAGCCCACCATCCCTTCCACACCACTGACAACTACCGCCCCTAACAGATCTCTACCATGGATACCTCGTCCAATGTCAGGATCTGCTCCTGTCTCTAGAAGCAGTTGGGCAAGCATGAGGTTTCCTGTCCCAGCGGTCGCCTGGAAGGCATTCTCGTGTCTACAACTCCTCGCAGCCGGTAATTGTCCTGCTCTTAACAACTTCTCAACCAAGCTCTTATTTCCCCCTGATGCGGCTGCTTGAATCGCGATCCCATAGTCCCCTCCAACAGCATTAGCATCTACCTTACCTTCTAGCAAAATATTGATAACTTCATGATTCTGGTAGTTTAAAAGAATCACCGCTTGTAGCACCGTCCAGAAGTACCCCCCTTCGACACCTGGATCTGCACCTGCTTTGAGCAGGCCTTTTGCAACCCCAGCGATTCCCATGAATGCTCCCACCTGTAATGTTGTCTAATAATATCCAACTTGCAAGTTTGGGTCGGCTCAGTGTTTAAGCAACAGCTTAACCTTCTCGAGAGGGCACTTCACCCTACAGGCTATCCTTTTGGAGTATTGTTCCGAACCGTCCAGTCCGTCTGTCTTGGAGGTAGGACCGGACGGCTGCCAGTGGTATCATGTTCAATCCTTTTTCCACTCAGTGGAGGGCCAAGGGCAGATGCAGGAAGGACGGGACGCCCTGGGGATGTTTCCAGTTTCATATTCTCGGCAGGTATGCTCAGACACCTCAAAGCTCAAGATTTCGTGCCCCTCACTATTTATGATCTTGCAAACCATGTACAGCGTGAACTAATAAGAGACCAAGCATACATCTTTAAGAAGCAACCATTTATAGAGGTGCTTGAAAGGGAACTTGAAGGTCGGAGAGGAATGAATCGGCTCAGTCTTATCTCAATACCCGGAGGACTTGATGATCTATTTAACCTCCTTGTCTTTCTTGCAGGAATATTATTTACTTCGTCTGTTACATGGCATCATAATACATCACTCATATTTCATCGGGGGTCTCCCTCCATCATTATCCACCCCGGCCGCCCCCTGCAGTCCCCCTCATTTTTTTTCCCGTCCCCGGCCGTCATCCCTAATACTTGACGTCTGTGCCCACCCTCCGTAGTCCTTCCCTGCACCCTACAGTCCTTCCCTACACCCCGCAGCCTTCAGGTACCCCTTATGGTCCCCCCCACACTCCCCCTCCGTCATGCCATCTCCCCTGCCGTTTTGCCGAGCGGTAGCCGTCTAGTGCATCTGACTGTGCTGATAAAGGAACAGCGTGCCGGGCCCGGCGGCCATAGCAGAGGACGGCAGTCTCCTAGGTAATTTGCCCGGCACAGGACCGCTTCTAGCGGTCCCGTCCTGTCCAATTTTTCTTGGCGTTATCCCCGCCGTCCCTGTGGGCCCACGGTTCGGAACACTGCTTTGGAGTGGTGTTCCATGTAGTCTTCCAATTATATTGCAATTAGCACCTTTCGCGAGCAACATCTCTATCACGTCTATCCCACCTAACCTTAACGCTTCATAGATGGCTATCTCTGCGTACCCTGGTTTCTGAGACCGACTCTTCATATCTACACTAGCATTAAGCAGCGCTCCCGTAATCTGTATGTTTCCTATATTCATTGCTCCACCCAGCGGACCCTCAGAATCTGGTGAAAAATCGACCTTCGCTCCTTCGTCCAGTAACAAATTAATGATATTCAGGTTTTTTTTGCAGCAGTGGCAGCTATCAGTGGGGTGTTCTTCTTGCTTGGTGAGCCTATTTACATCGGCACCAGAATTAATTAGTTGCCGGACTGCATCCAAATCTCCCTCAGTTGCTGCTGTTTGTAACTCGCCCCTGTGCTTGTCTACAATTCTCAAAGCCAGTCAGTTACTTCAGAGCTCTTCTAAACTGTCTGGAGTGCCACGCTCTGCCGCATATCTGGCCGGGTACTGATGTATGGGATGCTGATATTGTAGAATTGGTTTATATATCCAGGCTTTGAATAAGTTTCACTATTATTTGCCATTGGAATGCTCGTGGTAATAGGTATTAGCATTTTTAGGCCGTTCGTTGGGGAGTGAAAGATCCGATATTGGGTCAAGTGGAGATCCGTCTCAGGAGTGCGGAGCAGAGATGGCCTCATATCTGTTATAAAGAACACTCCAGGCAATGAGCGATCCCGAAAGCCACTTGAACGGGAAGTGAATTGCCTCTGCCTCTGTATTGGAGCCCTCTTTAATTTTCCCTTTCTCTCATCCCACTAACATATCCGGAATATCATTGCCTTCACTCAGCTCAAAACCGACAAGCCAGGGTAATGGTACAGTGCTAAGAATTTTCCCTCTGAGAGTTATGTCGGCTCCCCTTTGCACTAAATAACGGGGAGTTCAAGCATGCTGGCAAGTCATGCGCTTTGGAGTGGCCTCACTGTTAATATCTAGAGAGTTTATATCATGCCCGCTATCTACCAGACGTCTAACCACCGCAGTCTGTCCAAGAGCAACTGCCTTGTGAAGTGGATAGTTTCTGAGCAACTTGAGGGGGCATTGACCATAGCAGAGGAGGCCTGATAGGCTGTATGCATTCTCCTTCCCACTCATATTATGGGCGTAATATGCATTGCATCCACCTAAGCGATGGAAATTAGATAGGGCCAGCACATACCCCTCCGGGTTCTTATTTGCAGACTTTCAGCCAAATCTGACGTAACAGCATTTCGGTACCATTTGGTGCTAGCTTCCAATGTCTCTCGAAACTTATCATTGATATTCCCCAGGGCCTCGCTACAGATCGCCTGAGCTGGAAGGTGACTCCTCATAGCTGACACTACAGCGTATTCTTCCTGTTTCCTCCAATACACCCTTACTCGATCAGCACCTGACTCCGAGCCTTCAAGTCGTCCAGAGAAGCACAATCTTAGCAACTCATATCCACTGACCTCCTGGCAAGCTAAATCCCCAAATATATTGACCTAGAACTTTTAAGATACCTCATTGATTCCATTGACATAATGCAGCGCACTGCCAAGCATATATACCGGCATCAACTTCCCCAAGGAAGCTATATAGTGCAAAGAGAAGCCATAATTCTTACGATGTCCTTCACATCCCTACTACGCCTAGTGGGGCGTTACCTGCCGACTGTACCATGACTAAATCCTAGCCTTTGTACGGGTAGTCACAGCCAGGGGCTTTGTTCCCTACTCTTGGGACTGAATCCTGATCCATCATAGTAAGATGCTTCTCCCCCCCTCCCCCCTTAGGCTAACCACGCCCTTGGGCGGTAACTTGAAGTTGAATAAACAGGAATTAAATTTAATAGAAATAATGGACAAGAATATAATAAATAGAATGTGGATAAGGATCGTGTGGCCGTAGTCGAAGTGGGGAACTGCAGAGGACTTGAGAACAGGTGAATTTACACACATTGGAAAACGACAAAACGCCCTCAAACAACACTTACAAGCACTAGACTATTTAGTGGGTAGAAAAAAGCTGGAAAGCTAGAAAGTCACCCCCGCAAAAACCAACCCCCAGGGTTAGATGCCGGGAAAACAGGAATATCTTGCCTATACGCATAGGTTTATCCGTTCTCATCGTGATTGCGATCCACAGGACGGAAAAGGGCTATGTGAGTGGTTCTACGTGACACATGAAAGACTGAGCCGGATTAAGCTTCACCGAGGAGCAGCTAGCTATTCGAGCCTATATATCTGACAGGCCGAGTTGGTCCGACTACAAAAGAATGGGGGATAAAGCTATTGTTAATTCGATATATTTTATTCTAGCTAAGCCAGTCCCTGGTAGTTAACTATTATACAATAAGCTAAATTACAAATAACGAATAACACAGCCATTGGCTAATTCTAGCCCAGAATTGACTTGTAAGTTAGGCGTGAAAAAGGAATATGCCCCCAGGATCTCTCTCAGAGCATTCTCGAGCACTTGTACCGGTATTCTGGATCCTTACGATACGGATTTACGATATTCACGTACTCGGGCACCACCAAAGGCCATATCATCCACGGGTAGATCCAACCTTAGATCAGCCCCTGCTCAGCAGTTTTTAGAAAATCACCAGGAGACTGCTTACTCCCTTATCACACACTGCGCTGCATAGGATTTACGAAAATTTGTTGACCTAAGTATGCAAAATGCGTCAGATCTCGTGTCCACCCAGCTCACGCAGATTGCAGAAACAGGATACCGTTGTGGCGCAAACGGTATTGGCAGGGGGGGACGCCGCATCTCCAATCCTTTAATTCCGCACGAAAAGCCAAAGCACTGTAGTGTATAATCAAAAGAAAGAAAAGTGCGATATAGTGAATGATATCAGAATTTCAATTCAGCACAATCAAGCTCTTCTGGCGCACCGGCCTCGCCACTCCCATTATCTGCATCAAAAGAAGAAAAGAAAAGCCCAGGCGGAAAGTCCGATTCCGAGAAACTGACAAGAAAAGAAGAGAACAAAATTCCCCCACCCCATTCAACGAAAGACACCCGGCGGGCTGCAATCATCTAACTAATTCTACATTACCATTACTCTTCTTGACCCCATCCAACCCAATCACGTCCAACAACCCTCCAGACTTTGACTTCCCCGCTGCGCAAGTCACCTATCTTGAAGCTGTCGATCTTGACCTTTCTACTCTCTCTACCCTGATCGTAGGCCCTGACCTTTTTTTTTGTCCCATCCCAGTCCACAACCACCGCGACATGGTCTGGCTTTCCAACATCCATAGAGTACTTGTGGTGTAGGCCTCCTTTGTGTCCTTGGAATTTAGCGTTCCGAAACGTTAGGATATCGCCGGCTCTGATCTCATCATTCAGTATAGTATTGGCGTTGGCAAGGTTGGCGTATACAAGGGCACCATATGAGCGGTGACCGGCAGGACTTAATGCGTTAGGAACATTTTTGAATAGTTCGTGTATCAATGCATGAGGCTCTCCACCTCCCACGATAGTATTCTCGCGGGATTTAGCTCCATTGTAGATATTTGCGCCGTACCTAGCCTGAAACCCTTCGAGCTGATCCTGTCGGGGGTTTGGCGGAGGTTGCTCATGTCGCTGCTCAAGGGACGCATTGGCGGGGTCATCGCGATCATAGCGGGCGGTCACAATTGTCTGTGAATAATCGTGAAAAAGAACGTAGACATCCTTGGTCACTGTTGTTCTTCCACCACGCCTGGTTGATGTGGATTCTTCAACTTCAAAATAGAGCTCGTTGGAACGATCTTGAAAGATAGGAGGGGGAGTGTTGGGAGTCATCCACCATTGAGACCGATCTCCTAAATCAACATCTCGAGCAACAAATTCCACAACTGGTCGGCTTTGTTCCACTGAGCGCCTACCAGCTGCGGGTCTAGAGGCATCCATAGATTGTCTACCGGTGCTACTCCGGGATTGGTCTCGTTGAGAGGGTGGTGCCTGGTGTGGTGGCGGCGGAGGAAGCCCAGATGTAGGTGGAGGAGGCGGAGAAGCAAGACGAGGGGATTCATAGCCGCGGGGATCATAGCTATCAAGAGACTCATACCTTTCTAGTTCTTGAGCTGGCGGGGCCGGTGGTGGGGGGGGGGGCGCGGCCCGTGGCATATCCATTGACTGCCGCCCTTTCCTGGAAGGAGGGGGATTAGATGGTGGGGCCGGAGGCGGCGGCAGTGGTACGCTCCTGGGGGGTGCCTGGGGGCTGATGACAGGTGAGGGCAAAGGTGTTCCCTCGTCATTATCGTCGTGACCATCTCGCCTTCCGACCTCCCTACCCTTCAAAGCATCTCTGTGCGCTACCTTGTTTCCAATATCTGTATCATAATCTGCTTCATACTCGGTCACTTCTTCCTCAGTATCAGATTGCCTTTGGCTTCCCGCAACATCCGGCCGGGATTCGTCCATGCTGGCTCTTGGAGGGGGCCCAGCAGGAGGGGGCGGTGGGGGAGGGCGACTCATAGAAGGTGGAGAGCTCATGGGAATTGGAGGCATTGTACCTGCTGCCCTCTGATAGCTAGCTCGCTTGTTCTGACCTCCGGGCGTGACTGGCGAGGTGGCAGGTGAAGACTGAACGTTGAAGTAACCTTGAGAAACACGCTTGCTCGTGGGTGACGTGGGCGATAAAGGATCGTAGCCGGGGCCCGGGCGTCCGCTCGGAATGCCGGGAGGTCCGGAGGGCGGTGGGGGAGGGACCCCTCGAAGACCACCAAGCTCGGAAGTAGAGATATTGAGTTTATCTGTATGAACGGAAAGTTCATCATCGGAAACAGATCCATCGGAAGGTGTTCGGGCTGGTATAGGCGGCATTTGCGTGATAGGCGCTGAATAGGGCCAATTAGCTTAGAAAAAAGGAGGGTGATCACAATAAACTCACGCTCGCTAGGAGGTGGAGGGGGTGCAGGCCTCTCATTCGGAACAGGAGGCGGTGCAGGCCGGTCTAGTGCTGCTTAATCAGCAGGCCAATTCATAATGACAAGGGAAGTGCTTACCCTGAGGTATTGAGGGGGGCGAGATCTGCGAATGTCTCTTCTCGAGAATTGGCGATCCTGGCATAGGCCTTGGTCCCTGAGGGTGTGGGGGGGTTGCCTGCTGGCTTTGCTGTAGCTTGGTATCTTCTACATCTACAACCTCATCCCGTGAATGCTCTTCGGAAATCCTTTTGCTTGTTCCACTTATATCTCCAGCGGGCTCTTCAGCTTCACTATCAGATCTCTCCTGCTCAGCGGCAGGTGGGGATTGAACTCTAGGCAAGGCAAATGGCAAAGCAACTGGTGGTGCTTGTGTGTGATCGCTCGAGCCATCGTTTTCGTTCTCATCACCGCCATTCGAAGACCTCCTAAGACTCTCACCCTCCTCTTTAGAAGGCACGGGAGTCGAAGTACTCTTCTTTTTCTTTGGCGGCGGTGGCGGAGGTCCTCCCATGGGCATGCCGCCAAACATGCCATGCATACCCATCCCACCACTCATCTTGGCTATTCTCTCCCTGATAGCCAACTTTCTTGCCACCTCGGGATCAATCTCCTCGTCATCTGAATCCGGGTTATCCGGGGTATCATCGTTCGCACCCTCGTCATCTCCATCATCCGATTTATCCTCCCTATGGGAGGAGGTTGGGGGACGGCCCCTGCTAGTAACAGTTTCTTCATCAGTATACCTAGAAGCAGAAGAAATGTCTGCATCACCCGCGCTTGATTCTTCCACAGCTGCGTCTTCACGGGAAATATCAACACTCTTCTTCGGTTTCGGCGACGCCTCCGGCTCTCCCCCCTCGGTAGCCTGGGGCCTGGTGGAATCATGAGACTTGCGTTCATGGGAACCGTCCTCAGGGGCAGCACAAGACTGATCGTCTTCCAAAGTTCTCTCGCTCTCATTTCTTTTCGGCTTCGGAGGTCTCTTGTTTTTCCATCCAAGTCCGGTAGGATCTAGCTGCTGATTTTGTAATAATGCCATCCTATCTTTTAGCGTCATTTTCGGCCCTTCATCTTCCTTCTCCCTCTCCTGCTCCGTAGAGCCCCTTGTAGGTGCTTCCTCTGAATCTGGGCGGCTGTAATTAGAATCCTCATCTCTCCTGGGCTTTGGTATGTTCTGAATTGGCGGAGGGACATATGCGTGTTTGCTTGGGGGAGGTGGAACAAAAGGTTTCTTGATAAAATTGACAGGTGGTTTGTGAGGATTAAAGGGTGCAATAGGAGCTGCAGAACCTTTATTAAACAATGCGAGGCGGTCCTTAAATGAAGCTGGCTTCTCTAGGGGTGGGGGTTTAGACGATGACGGAGCTGATTTCTCAGCAGGCGGCACTGTAGTTTGCTTCGGAGGAGGCTTAAATGCGGAGGCTGCCTTTGCCACAGGTGGCGGGGGGGCAGGCTGAGCCGCCTCCGGTTCTCCCTGACGGACAGCGGCTTGGACTTCGGAAGCCTTTAGGGTTACGATTGGGGATGTTACGTGACTCTGTACAGCGGGAGCTGAAGGTTCGGGGACGGGAGCTGGCGGAGGGGGGGACTTTACACGGGGTGTGTCGTCCTGATACTCAACCGGAGACTCTGGTTGATGTTCCTCCACTATTTTTTTCCTGCCACCCCCACTTCGAATTGGCCTGGGAGGAGGCTCAACCGTGATTCTCTCAACGAAATTCCTTGGGAAAATCCCCTGTCTCAAACTTCCCGTAGACTTATCATGATACTCCCCATAATACCAATCAGCATCTTCCTCCTCAGTGACAGTGATAACTTCATCAGCCAGGAAGTTGAGGTCATCGTCGTGCGGAGAGTTGTAGTCGAACAGGGCCTTGACCTTGAACGGCGGGGCGGAAGTATTGGCCATGGCAAAAAGTCAACCACCGCCCAAATGGACGCCAGGTAATAAAGGATAAGATCGCAGGTGGGAAAAAAAGAAGAGAACAGAAAAAGTGGACAGAGATGCTAAGTTTGATAGTGGCGATTCGGTGTTTTCAGTGGCCTTTCTACCAAGAGGAGACCCGGTGAACGTACGTCAGCGCGCTCCGGAAGCAATCACATCACCGATACCCCACCAAAACCACCTGAAAGAGCTCTTACCTTTAGGAGAAGTTAAGAAGAAGGGAACAAAATAGAACCGAAGGGTAGCATCGATGGAAAAGGTTGGGTTGTTAAGGAAGGCCACAAGGGGTGAATAAGTTTTCGGAGGTGAGGTAAGGAATTGCCAGCAATAATGGAGGTTCTTGCTGACAGAAAGAGTTGTGTGATGGTGCAACGAGGGGAAATCCCGTTTGTATGGAGGGGAAACCGACTGGCCCACCTCAAAAGATCTCGCAGAGCGGCTTAAAGCGGCGCTGGCAGCATCTGGTGGCGAGTCTTGGCGAGAATCCGCGGCAATTGTCCCGGTTCAAGGACACTGATTGGTCAATTCTGGAACACTTCAGGGCAAAACCTGAAAGGGTCCTCAAGATCTGATACCATTTATCAGATCATCCAGATATAGCAGCTGAGCACATGATTAGATGCACTCTTGAGACAAAAACAGCCAACCCCTGGGCAACCAGCCTCGTCATCCTTTGAACGAAGCGAATGAAACCTCAACACATCATCTTCCAGACCAGTACCCACCACCTACTCTTTCACTTTTCCCCCATCCAAACCACTGCGGCCACCCCTGAATTGTGGCACTGGGATCATGGCTACCAAGCAACCAAAATCTATTCTCAAGAAGATTCAACACCCTTCCTCTACCACAACAACCCTCGTGAACAGCACGATTGTTAGCGCCGGTACACCAACATCCCAATCGAAACCCCTCCCAACTCCGGAGGAAGCTCGAGCAATTGCACTCTCTCACGCCCACTCAATTCAAATCCGTAAAGTCCTCGAGTTCTCGATTTTAACCTCCTTGGAGAAATTAGTAGACTTTCCGCTCCCAGAGAGCACTCCTACCGATCTAAAATGCCACCTCCGCTACTTCCAGCCCTCCGACTTCGATTCGTTAATGCAGGAACGGGGGATTTGTGACAAATGCTCATACCCACTCTGTCCTAACCCCCGTAAGAGGTTAGCTGGCGGAGGGAAGTCTACCTATGCCCTAGTAGACAAGGGAAAGAAAACTATGAGGTTTGTGGAGAAAGAAAAACTCGAGCGATTTTGCAGCGATATTTGCGCTCGACAAGGATTGTGGCTGAGGGTTCAACTCAGCACTGAGCCTGCTTGGACCAGAGCAGAAATAATTAACGATGCTCAAGTCGATGATAAAGGTGCTGTTTCGGGGTTGGACCTCACGGGCGGGAAGTGGCGTGGCGGGGTTGGGACTAGAATCCTCTTATTGGAAGAAGCGGAGGAGCAAAGACGGCAGGCAAAATGGAACAACATGAAGGAAGCAGATATTGAAAGGCTTGCCGAGGAGCTGATGGAGGTTGGGATTAGCCTTGACAAAGAAACCCGAGAGCTGAAGCAAAACGACTCCCTGTCTGTCGATATCAAGGAGAGAAAGAATGAAGGAGGCACGGCCAACCCTCCAGAGTTAATCCTGACAGATGAGAACGGCGACCGGGCTCGAGCGATCGAAGGGTATACACCAAAGATTGGCCCCGTATATACTCAAAAAATTAGTATGGAGGGGGGGGAATAGTTGTAAATTAGAGCCTATATCTGGCCTTTGGAATAAGTTTTTTTAGCTTCTCCCTGCTTCCTTATGCCCCACGTAGTGTTACGCTACATCTGGCGCAATATTAGTCTATTAATACCATCCCGCAATTCGCCCAGTGGATCCCACCGACCGCGGTACCCAAGCCCCCATACATTTTCACCTTGGAGGTATTCTTCAACAGGTGATACACTTAGGCACCTCCCGTGAAATATTTCCAATCTTGACCCAGAATATAACCTAGTAACTCGAACCTGGTATTGTCGGTTGTCCGCAGAGCACTCGAAAGCATCCAGCGATCTCTAAGATACATGTGAATAACGCGCCGTAAGAATTACAACGATAACAGCAAGTATCGATCCCTACGTCTAGTCCTTAGGCGGTGGAAAGTTTTGGCATCGCCTTTTGTGCTAGCAAGAGGATACGGATCCAATGAACGGAAAGGGCCCGGAATCTCTCTGAGCGACTCATTATGACGGTTACCAATGATACACCGGTATGGTATTATATTGCTCGGGCCGCAGGTCCAGTATGATATCACTAGTACTCGTACAGTACAGTCCCATCTGGATAATTGGAAGAATGAAAATTAGGTTACTCCCACCTAGCTATAATGAACGCCAAGAATCAAGACCTCAAAGCCTCGCCCACTAATTTCTACTATGGGTGTTCACTATAAAACTGTCCTCTGTAGTAAGTCCACTAGCGTGGCTGCAAGGTACTATTTCTTATAACCAGAGATTCGTTACAAGGAGGTTCATTATAACCAGATGCGAATGTGCCCAGTACTCTAGCCCAAATATAAGACTTGCCCCGTTGTTCGTACCGCCTGCTTTGGGCCAATCCAAACACCACCGCTTCCCGGCACCTGACAACTAAACCCTCCTTTCTCGAACTTTGGCGTTTTGAACTCCCCTGCGGGCTGCTTTTACCGCAGACACTATCGCTCTCAAGCTATCTAATATTCTACTGCACAGCACCCCCCCTCGAATGCGGAAAGAGAGTGACATGTGCTGCTGCGAGGTATAGAGACCCCTTATAACTTCGCTCCCTCAAAGAAAGGGCGTTCTCGAGCTTGTCAGGGGGAGATTCCTACCTCTACACGACGGAGTGATTCACCAAGCTGTAAACCCCTTTTACACACGCTCAAATGCCTCCCGCCCCGCGGAGAAAATGCTGAGGGATAAAATAGCGACCCAACAATACTACATCTAGCGACTCCAAACGGGAGCGTCGGAGTCGTGAGGTCCCACTAAACACAAATATTAACGAACGAGCTGGTGACTAGAAGACCCAACTCGATATCACTGTCCTGCCCATTCATATACTATTGGAGGTTTCTAGGATCGACGCACCCTTGTGGGGGGCAGCCATTCAGGGGGGCTCCTTGGATAGAAGGGGCTTTAGGTGAGCTTACAGGGCCGGCCCGAAAGAAACTCCGAAATAGTGGAATCGCTGAGAGTGGACAGCTGTTCCCGGCCCTCTGGTCATTGCTCGTCACCCCCCATTGCACAGAAACCGCGGGATACCCAAGGACTCCCAATCCCCGATTAGTTGGTGAGAGGGCTGACGTCAATTCACAAACCAGGGACCACATATAGTTCCGCGCCCAGCAAGCAGCCGGTTTTTTTTGAGATTGTGCGGATGTTGCTGGGGGATGGTATAACAAGTTCAGTATTGGCTCAGCGGATCGTGCGGGCCGGGTGGCTTAATGAGTGGCTACGAGGGAAAACCTGAAAGACTGAAACAAATAATACGAATAATACCACCAGTCGACGTGGTGGAAGTCAATACGGCCGCCGATACCGGTAGGGCGGCGCTAGTATATCTGGCAACTACTCGAACTGAAGAAATCTTTGCTTATATTTTACTCCTGAGAGACTATGTTGACGCTGGTATTCACCCTAATCATCGTTGAAGAGTCTCAGAAATTCCGTTAGAGCTCAGAAGATTTTGGAGGGCCGCTCAACTACGGCAGAGTTGCCAATAGTGCGAGTTGGTCAGAAGTCTCCGCGGCAAGCGTGCTCTTATGGTGTGATGTTGGAGTCTGCCAGCAAATGATCTCTCCTTCTTCTTGGTTAGCTGTATATTTTCTATTAATCTCCAGTTCCATGACATATTTCAAAAGACACAAGGCCTAGTTTACCAAGCCCGCCTAATGGTGGTATCTACAACAGACGGTACTAGAAACTAATACTACCTCGCTTTACTAAGAAAAAAAGCTATATATACAAGGAAATAAATAGGGAGAGGGCAACACCTGCATTCCCAAGGTAAAAGAAGCTATTTTTTTTTTTTTTTTCTATTCTTACTTTTTTTTTTTTTTTTTTTTTTCCTTTTATCTTTCTTCATATTTCTTCCAACCCCCCCCCCTCCCATTCGCTTCTGCTACCCGCCGATCGCCAACCTTTAAGGTCTAGAGTCGGATTCTACCACCTCGTAGCAGGATTGTTAAACCCCACAGCCCTATTGATGAGGGCTAAGTTCTTCAATCTCCCAGTTCCCATAGGGCAGGATTTTTTAATTCTCCTGCCCTACATGACGGATCGTTCAATAATAACTGATTGTCAGCATGGATTGAACTCCTGAGCTCCCGCTAATTGCACAGGAGTGTTAACCACTGCGCCAGCTAGGTATTTCATGAAAGGTCAACCTGGGAACTAATATTTATCCTACTGGAAGGCCAGTTTGGGATTTTAATGCCAGTGGGTGGGCAGTGTTTCTCTTCCCGAGTTGTGGGTAGATTTCAACGGAGGTGTTTCTTACTCCTTAGGTGTTTAATGAGAGATTCTCCGTGGTTTAAAGCGGAATCAGTGCTTTGTGCACTTGTTGCTCTCGCGCCATACGACCAGCAAAGCCCCACTCGAGACCTCGAGCCTCCCTACCTGGTCCCATGTGTGTTATCTCACTATAGTCTTCTCCTCGTTCTAGTGTTTTGTGGAGTTTTTTCTTTCTTTCCTCTTCTTTTCTTTTCTTTTCCTCCTCTTTTCTTTCTTTCTTTCTTGCTTGCATTCCGCCCGGCTTTCTAGGGATGCCTCATTTCCGCCAGGCAAGGGGGGTTCACTCCCAGCAATCGAGCAAGCATTGTGGTATAGATTAGATCGTATTTTGAGATAGAACATCTAGATACGACGTACAGTGCATATTAGATACACCAGACAGCCACCGCTCTAGCAGACGGAAGGGGAGATGGCAGGGAGATGGCATGATGATAGGGATTGTGTGGGGGGCCGCAAGGAGTATCAAAAAACCGTAGTTGGTAAGCAAAGGAATATGGGCGTGGCCACAGACGACCAGCATTGAGGATGACTGTCGGGGGCAGGAGAACAAAATATGTGGGGAGGAGGAGGGGCGTGGTGATGGCTGGTGACTCCTGCGAACCACAGCCAAACTACGAGTGATATATTATGATTCTTTATAGCCGACAAAGGAAGCGTGGTTCCTACAAGAAAGAAAAGGTTAAATAAATAGACCCCCAAGCCCTCCAAGTATTAAGAATAAGACCGACTCAATTCATCCCCCTCCTATCATACCTTCAAAAATTTTCTCTTCCAGACACTTCTTTCCAAATCGTTCCCTTTAACTACTCTGGTAATATCACAACAAAGCCAAACCACCGATCCTGCGGAAGCCAATTCTCTTCGGAGTACCTGGGAATTTCAGGAAAAAATTTACCGGAAAACTCAATCGCCAACATCGGATCTGAAATGATAAAACCGAAATCATCCCAGGGTCCTACCAGGCCAGTAGGGAGTCCCATCCTAAAGTCGAGTGACAAAAGACTCAGGCCGTTGACTATCCCACACCAAAAACCGCCATATACAGAAACTCATAGCTTGACACTACCTGTGGAAGAAATTTCTTCAAGGAGTTGCAAGGAGCACGAGAACAACTATCGCTTTTTATCATGGAAATATCAAGCCAATAAATTAATAACTCATGATCTTTTGTGCAATTGTGTAGGTAAGATCAGAAAGTCACTTGAGATCTCATATGAGGGCTTCCATACAAAAGATACATCACAACAGCCTTTGTTCTAGATTCCCTCTAGTTTCCCAATCCCGTATCCCCTCTGGCCAATTTTCTTTCTTGAAAACTACTCTCTACTTGTTCTCCAGTTTGATTTGGCCTAAAGTGGAACCCCCAGATTTATTGGGGGTGGTTAAATGGTTGATAGAAGAGGGCTCGGTTTTGATGCAAAATGGCTGTCGGCTAGAGCCCCCTCGCCACCAGGCCTTATCTACATCTCCCCTAGGTCGTCCCCGGAGTAGAAAAAGGACAAACCGGACAGCTCGGAACACCGGTTGCAGGAGCCCGGCTGGATGGCTGGGGGGTGAGGATTATTATGCCAGAGCTTTTAGAAGCTTACAGAGAATGTTCTCAGGCCATCATAGATATGTGCTCAGGAATGGAAACTCGCGCGGAGAGGTACAGAGAAAGCTGCAGCGACCCACTGAAGGACCGAGATGTGTTCATTATGTTTTATGCAATGTACGTACTCATGCCTATACTATACCATTTGTTTAGCTTGGGACGCTTGTGATGATAAGGACAAGAGGAATAACCAAATATATGACGATACGTTCCCCGGCCCTCCTTCACAGCACCAAAGTCCCAATTAGAACCTTGAGTCTACCTCTGCGCTACCTATCCGTCGCCGCGCCAATGCCGTCAACACCTTAACATAGCAGCCCCGTACAAGCGAAGGACTAAACCCTCCGGCTCGGATAGCAGTCTGGGACTAACTTAACAGCCCTGCCAGGCACGGCTTTGTCATGGCAGCCCTTCCCTAGCCTAGCCCATATACCCTTCCTCCCCATTTAGTCCAGTGCGTCTCACGCAGTAGCACTAGGTTCCGCGACCATTTATGCTTCCCGCTGGTTTTGTCTCCAGAGACCTCTCACTCACTTTTTCCTTAACGCGGTGGATACTTCGGAGATTGTCCTATCTGTGCTCAACAAAACCAGGTTAGGTATACCGAGTTGACACTCCACAGCTATCTGTATATCGGGCGACAACAGCAGATAGCTAGACACAGGGACCGTTACCTTGTACATGTTGGAACAATGGTCCCGAAAACTCTTTTCTGGAGGGGTACGAGTGATGCCCCATGACCAAGAAAAGCTCCCCCCCCCACCAGCATAATAAATCGGACCGCCAAATCACTATCACACCATACCTCTTCCACCTTCCTCATTTCTTTTCTGCCCCTTGCCCTCGAAAAGCCCCGGGATCCCACGCCCTATTCGTCAGCCTATTTAAACAATGACAAACCCACCCCTTGACAAAAAGACGATGCAGAACCCCCAAAGACCGAGAATCTCACCCCCCCCAACGGCAAGAATTTGACTGTCACACCGCGTCGTGATCCCACTGCGCATACCAGAAACGTATTATGAGCTTACCTGCTCTCACATAGTAACAAAATAAATGTCCTCCAACCCCCCACCCCCTCCGCACTTCTAAAGTCCTGATTTTCAACTCGAACATCCGCGACGAATAGACCAAGCAGCGACACCGCCCCTATTTTTTACTGTTATACTGTAGAAGTTCCCTCGACTAGAGTATTCTAGTTGCTACACACAAGCAGATACGTGACACACCCAAGCCCAACCAACCCACCCCGCTAACCCGCTCTATCGTATAAATCCCGCACAACGCCCTGCGAATACCGGTATGATACAAACACAAACGAGCCAACAAGTTTAGCGCTCTTCGGCCCCCCGTCCAGAGCTCTTCCTGCACACCCCCTACTCCCCCCCCCCGGAAAACGGCACCCCAGCACCCTCGTCCTCTAAAACCTCAAGATCCCGAGTTGGTCACATATTCTCTTCTCGGTTCCTCTTACCTACTTCTGCTCGCCTTCACCACTACATTTGTCCGTGCTGGCAGGAGGGAAGGGGCTCCTGCCCGAGAAAGCTGGGGGGAGGGTGGGTGGGTGGTCAGAGATGTGTCCTTTTTTTTTCTGCACGAGATCGGGGTTGGAATTGGGCCGCTCAAGGGCGTGCGGGGGATTCCGAGAGAAGGGGGAATACCGGTGGGTGTTGGCGAATGATGTTTCGTAATGCAATGGGAGGAAAGGCTTGCTCTGTCTGATCTTTCGTTGTGCCGGTAATGCATTTGACAGTACGCACTCCATTTCAAGAACCCGAGTATCCGCAGCGATATTTGGAAGTGATTTTTAATTATAGTGGTTGGGGCTAGAATGGGGATTTAAGAATAAGTATAGTGCTCGGTGATAGTTAAAACGGTCCTGGTAGGATATCTCGAGGACGCGGGAGCAAGAGGGCGAACTAAAGCAGATCACGAGTATACATCCGTATATCATGATGATTCCCAGATAGCAATACTAGCATTTCAACAAGATCACAACTATTCGTAAACCCAACATTTCCCCCACCCCCAAAACATCCTCCTGCACACAGAGAGCTCTCAACAAAATCTCCAACATAAGCGAGTGAGTATCCATGATTAACCAAACAAAAGCAAAATACACAAAGCAGCGTGTACGGGCACAAAACAAGTCATCTATATACAAACACACCACAAGCCACGCGGCCCCTCTTCGGCCCCCCCACCCTCCGACCCAATTGCTCTCAAATCCCCCCTAAACTGTCCTGAAAATCCTTCCCGACAGAATTCCGTAGCAAGCAGCCAGGACTACGATAGCCCAAACGCCAACCACCGTCAGCGAGAGCACCTCGGAGATGATTGCCAGCACCTTCGGGTGACCAAAGAGCTTAGATAATTGGATAGTAGCAAGAGCGAATCCAACTGCAACCATATCAGTACACCGCACCCAACTAGGGGAGTAAGACCTCTCACTATTAGGGAAGATCAAGGCAAACATCTGCAACTGCTGAACGGCAATGTCCATTTGACTCAGCACTGCAAGAGTGGCGAACACCGAAATCAAAAAGAACCAGAGCGACAAGCCCCAGAGCATGAGTGAGAAGGTGAATAGGATATAATAAAGCGCTACTCCCCCAATAATCTCATTGGCTCCCCCGGGGGGGGCCTTTTCCGCTGGGAAGTGGCGCAGGCATTGCTCTGCCAGCAGGGCGAAAGAAAGCGCGCTAAAGGCGGGTGGGCCAACGGCCACATACATCGATGGCCTCTGCGAAATAGGGGGTAACGAATAGTGATATAGCCTATCAATAAAACTGGATAGAGACTGCCGAATGTTAGATAGGTAGGGATTGTGGAAGCGGGGGTAATACGAGCAGTGAGACCAGAATCCCCATCCCCTGGAATGCGATACCCATGTAGATTATCGGCATGGCGATGTGGTGGTCACGGGTACTGATGTGTGCAGCGACAGTAGCAGCAGCATACCCCACGAGCGTAAGTGGTAAGACGGCCTGTGTCGCCAACGGGGTAGTCTCCTACCAGGGATCAGTAACCAACACCGAGAAGAAAATGGAACAATCAATACCGGTTCATCATGTTGCGCCCTTAAAAATCTGCCGCCCAGTCAGTCAATCCACTGAGCCGGTGGGGGCTAGAGAGGAACGGGGAGGTGGCATACTGTGCTAATGGAGTTCCAACACCAAAGATGACGGATACAACCAGGAAAATCCAGAATGAAGCCCTGAGCGCTACCCCATGCGCCGTATGCATCTTCTCGGCATAAGTTGCTCCATCGACGATCAGGATTCCCAGGGCTGCCGCAAAAGTGGAGGCGAATACTCCTTCCGATGGGTGGGCGATACTCGCGCGTATGAGGCGGGGGTTGAGCGAAAACCGGACAATGTGCGTTGCCAGAAGCAGAACGAACCCAACCAGCGAAGCGATATAGATTATTCCCCCTTATTGGGTATCAGCATTGGCAAGCGATTCCCGGAGCGAAGACATGCATACCCAGAACCCAGAGGCCTCGAAACCCATATGGCAGATTGTACAGTATCAACGCCACACCCCCGGAGGACATGATGCTCGTGTACCACCTTGGCCCAATCAGTACCTCACGCACAAAGCCATGGAGGTCAAAACATACGCCCATGTCATCTTGTGCTCGAGCACATCTCTCCATCCGTGACCGCCATCGGCATTCGACCGAGGCAAGAGTGGAGAATTGCTCGTCTGTGAAGAGTTGCTCATTCGGCGGATTAAGCCAGACATAGCAGTACAAACCCGATTGAGTGAAGTCTTTCCGGAGAGCTCAAAAAGACGGGAGCCGCAAGGAGAAATGGGGGGATGAGGAATCGATGAGAGAAACAATGTGTTAATAACCAACACTGAACATAAGTGTGACGACACTGTTGCCTCGACCCACACCTCGAGAGAAGTCCTAACATCATGATTACTTGAGAATAATGAATTGAGCTACTGGGGAAGAAGCTCCCTGATACCGGTACTGGAGTGCACGATCAACCGATGTGGTCAGAATGAGGGAAGAGCAGAAACCTTGCATGCAGCAACCCGACATGTGAAGGACACAAAGAATCACTCGAACCGAAAGCCCCATGCCCTAAGACAGGCGTCATCTTGCCACCCCTCACCCCCCTACCAACCAGCAAACACGGGAAGACACCTCTCCTTTCAACTTTGCTCATGCATGCAAGTTAATTACGCGATCACACACCAGGCGCAGGCATGACCAAGAATCCCTGCAAACCTTGAGTACCCTGTGTGACTTTACGCGCCGAGCCGGGGTGTTTACCCCCCCTGTCAGCGCACCGTAGATCAATTCACCTTCCATCTGATAAGATTGTGTAACCCCCAGCCGAGTGGAAGCGCTGAGCAGTTTCAGATTGGTTAATCCGACGGGAAGCCCCCAAGTTTGAGATATCGTACTGATTCGGGGCATCCAGCCCCGGTGCCGAAAAAAAGATTCTTGAGTGCCAAATCTCGAGTGGATCTACCAGATTTGTACCTGGAATCCATAGGCGTTCGTTACACATGCCACAGTCCTTCAACCTTGTGTAAACGTTTTCAACCCCGGGGCGAAAGACTTCCATGCACAGTACGTGCCAGGCTATGATACCAGCAGAGTTCGTGAGCCCTATCACATTAGGCAGCTCCATCAACTTACCGTAGAGAATCACCTTTGGCGAGTGCGCCAGAGTTAAAATGCGGCCCGGGGGTGAGAACACCGAAGAGTGACAGGAAAAGAGGGCTCTCATGCTGTTAAACCACTCAAGTGGATGTCATATCATACACCGCAGCAAAACTCGCCGATAACGACCCCGCAAAGTGGCCAACTCAGATAAAGGCGGCTGCTGTGGAACACGCTAGTCAAACACCAGGAAAGAAGCTTAATCCCCCAACATTGCCCGACGCACCCCCCAACAAGCTTCCCCACCACTCCTAAACAGCCCTGATCCAAAGCCGAGTGACTACCCATGCACACGCCCCAAGCGCCTCACAATCGTGCATGTTACCGGTATTCTCCAGGCCAAACAGGCTTGCAAGCCATTCTGCACAAGGTCACGAACTACGCTTACAAACCCACGCTAAACCCTAACAGTTGAGGCTTTTTCACCCCGCTGAGGCACAGTTGGTGGCTACCCTGTCCAACAATTGCACTCGTGCTGCTTTTGATGGTTCAACTGTTTGCACTTTGGCCCCAGCGAGCCAGCAGGGTATTGTACCATTAATTCGCCGAGACTAGCTTCCCTCAGTTTCCCCACTCCTCCTGGCGGGTGTGAGATGGCTTCGTGCCGCATAACCGCTGCTGTGGGGACGGTAGGGGGAAGGTTATGGAGACGGATGCGATTCGTGAGGTTCTGGTGGGCTCTCGGGAATGTTGGGTTTTGATAACCCATCATGTATTATGTATGGCAGGATAGTGTTATCTATGCCAACAGGGGTCTTGTGGTGGGTTTCTGTATTCCACACTGTTGGGTCGGGCATTTGTTGGCTGGTCCGTGATGTTTGGGCTCCGAGAGGTGAAACATATCTTTTCTTCTCTGTTGGAATTCCCGAATCTCTTCCCTCCCTCAGCTACGGCATTTTCCTTATGAAATAACGGGCAACAATTTTGGTAGAAAAAACTGGTGCTTTTGTTTTCATTATTTCCTCATCCCCCGCAGAAATATCACAAAGCCCTCCAGTATCTCAACCATACCGACAACCCCCGCAATGTTTCAATAGCCCCAAGAATCGTTATTTTACCACAGCAATCATAACCAACACCCCCCCCGTAGCACTTCTGAAACACAAATTCCGAGCATAATCACACAATCACGTCTTCAGGCTCTGAAAATCCCCCGAAACCGCCCCCCCCCCCGGTCCACAACCTCGCAACCTCGCAAGATCCCAAGTTTCCCAACCGGCACCCGCAACCTCCCACTACCCCAACCCAAAAACACAATATACCAAATCGCGCAATCAAGCCTCAAACATGCATCTACGCGCCGCACTCTGCTCGTAGAGGCTGATCCCTGGTGAGGTCGCTTGGCACTTTCAATCTCCCCAACCGCCGCCAAGGCCATCTCGCAGCGATCATGCATGCCGACCCTCACCCCTGCGAATGCGCAATGCCAAGGAGTGCGGGCGTCAATGCTGTTCACCCCTGCCAACATGAAACGGGAGGTGATGTGACCTGTCGTTTTGTTCTGCGTCGGCTGACAAGGAGTTGTCGCAAGTTTTTCGAGAAGGGTTCGAAACATGTGAGGCTCCCGGGTGGGTAAGGGGCATGGGGCAGGATAGGAGAGGAGAGGAGAGGTATCTGAGATACTAGCACCGGGGTTAAGGGTAATGTGAGTAGGCTTCTCACCGCCAAAGCAGGGGAAACATGGAGAGGGGAGGGTGGTTAGTATGACGGAACTATATCTCCATAGACGGAGGGCTAAGTAGACTATTAACGATTCAACATTGGGATAGCTCGCAGCGGCAACGGTATAAGAAAGAGAGATAGTGGGGTAGGGCTGCCTCGTCAATTTGGAGAAGGATCGAGAGGGGAGATAGTCCGCAGATGAGGGGCAAATGTAAGTACGGTAGGTAAGGGGGGTTGAGATGGAGAGATAGGCAAACAATGCTCTCGTAAACCCGCGGCGCTGCTAGAAATCACCGGAATGATCTCAAAACGTTGCCCCACGAGAAGCATCGTGAACAGCCCGTGGACAATCACGCCCGCGGGAGACCAAAAGGCTTTGAGGACAACGAAGGGGGCAAGCTCCTTATATACAAGTCTTCCCTTCCCCGTCAGGCTCACTTGGGGGGGTCCACATCCCCAGATGAAACCTTCGCCCTCTCGGAGACACCTTCCTGATGAGAGGAGGCGCCTTGATCAGGTCCGTGCAATAGGTGTGGGAGATCAAACTACTACTCGAACACTTCTTCTACTCTTACAACTACGGTACCCGAATGCATGGATTAAACAATGTATGGCTAATCGCCTGTGTGCTTTGGTGACACTATGAGAAATTCCAGGCCCAATGTTCGGGTACATATTGTGTGTGACAAGTGCCTGAGGAGGAGAGTTTACTTTGAAACGGACAGGGGTTACACTGCCTGCGCGGGTGCCACGACGATTTGAAGCTTAATTCTTTACGAGGCCTCGTGTTATTGACAGGCGTGGGGGGAAGAAACCGATAGGTTGGGTGGGCGGAGTGGGGGATTTTGTGTTGCGGGGAAAGTTGGATGGAAGCTCAACAGGAAACAAGAGGTCGAAAAGGACAAGGGGCTTATGCGGGGAGCGAACATTGATATACAATAAAGTGTACAGGCGTGCGATTACTAAGTGGGAGATGACCAAGTAACTCTTTTATTAAATACTAGCGAATGCAACAAACTGGAGGTAAAAAAGTACAACAAGCGAAAAGGGGCTCTGGAAGGGTTTGCTTTACGGAATTCTTCTGTTGTATGATATGCTAAAGAGTGCCCGTCGTGGCGGTGGTGGTGAAGGGGTAGCGGAGAGGAAAACGGCACTATCCGCCCCCTGCTGGGTTAGTATCGCCCAGTCTTAATGCTAATTGATGAGCATCACACAGAACCAGGGAGCAATGATTGACGGGCCCTCGGTGCCGTGGATGGTGTCATAGTTCCTTCGTACAAGTATCATCCTGACGGAGCAGCACAGGGAAAGCCCCGGGTCAGGCTTCCGGCGTAATCTGATACACAGTCAAGAGACTCGCTTCGCGAGGGGGGCGGTGGAAGCACGGTGACGGGAGTTTCAAGGGGGATCCGCACAGGGCTGTTGGGCGTTAAGGTGGGCAGGGAAGGTGTTGAGAATGGAGAATTGAGCCATCGGAGGAATTCTCAAACAAGCGCCCGCCCGGTATCCGGCACATCAGGAGGCGTCCGGAGTGTGTGCCGCATCGAAGGGTCCGTTTCACCCTTCAGGGGCTTTCCGAGGTGTTTCAAAGTGCGCGCCTATGAGATGGAACGGTACCGGTATGGGTGATCAATGACCGAGACCAGGATGTGGCTCGCCAAGCATCCCCAAAAGAGCACGGGAAAAGCAGGAGAGCCAAGCCGAGCAGGCAAGGCTTGGACCGTGTGGCTAGGGTGATGGATAGGCTGAACGCTGCATACTGCGTCGGCACTCGAGCACAATACGGTAGGTTGAGTCATGGAACGAATGTGGTAAAGCCGCAATTCGAGCCACACACACAACAACCAGTGAGAGCTGCAGGAAGCTCCAGTGCCAACTACTAGTACGGTACAGGTACAAGTGTTGCAAGAGCGAGTAGCGTGCTGGTAGACGAGATGCATCTGCAGACCTTCACTCGGATTCAATCAACCCTGGCCCTTGTCGATGGGGCTGCGGAGAGAGCGAGGGAGAAACATGCGATGACTATGCAATGCGATGGGAGCACAACCGAGGAAAGAGGGAGTGCAGAGCCAAGTTGACAAGGGTGCCATTTGGCCGAGATTCGAGTTAAGGCCAAGCCTTGATGGACTCTCCTTGAAAGTGTGTGTCCTGACTCCTGAGGCTGCTCTCGTTCCCATGCTTACGCGCTGTCTCGGTACTCCCTACGGCCATCCCTGCCCCTACCGTAGTATCGAGATCCATCAGGAAGGTTTTTCTGCCTTGGCGTATCCGAGTAAAGTATCATAGGACAATCTGTCGAGCAAAGCTGCTCGTTGCCCACCGGCCACGGCCACGGCCACCGTGCTCGCGTGCTGTAGCGAACCAATGAAAGTGAACATCACCAAAGTGCACTCATGATGGGGAACCCACATGAGGCTGAGAGCCGCGGCAGATTTGCGCTTCTGGCGATGTGGTCATGGCCAGGATTGCACAGAACGGCACCAACAGGGGGGTCCACACAAACAAGATCCCCAGCTCGCAACTGCATGCTGGGGGGACAACCCTCACACAGACACACCCTCACTCACCCACCCACACACACTCCCACACACCACACATCCTTCCACACCCAATCCCTCCCCCCTCCCCCCTCCCACACCTGCATTCAATCCATCAACACAAGCGCGAACTGACTCGCTTCTACCAATCCGATCAATCCGCCAACTGACACATCCACCACACATCCACCACACTCTCCCTTCTACACCACTCTTGATGCAGATGATAAAAGCCCTGGCCTCCCAGCCTCTCGATGTCTCCTTCATCCCAATACATCATCATCCTCCTCCGACGGCATCGAGTATCTCAAGCAAGCGAGCCTTCCATAGCCACTTCTTGATTTCTCTTCTTTCATCATCACCCTCTCCTCACTCCTAATTTTTATTTACATTTCTTTCCGACTTTGAGAGTCAGGATCATCAATTCACAGTTTTCAACCTTCTCATCGGAAACTACCACTTTTCCCACATTCGGGTCTTTACAGCAAGCAGCCTTTGATAGCCTGCCGGTAATTCGCTACTACTACCACTTTGAACCTTTTCTTCGGCTTTGTCACCTATACAAACTTAATCGCTACAATTGTTTCGACGAACAAACACTTTACAATAATGTCTCAATCACCGGCTGGAACCACATTCAAGCTCCGAACTCCCGCTCACATCAAGTCATGCCATCTTGTCGGCTCTTGGGATAGCTATGGGAAGCGATACAACATGGCCGCCGATACCGCGGCGGGTGCAGGATGGTGGAAATTGACTCTCAAGTTCTCCACTTCCGGAGCAGCAAGGTTTTGGTACTACGTATGCAGCCATCTTTCATCGTGTCATATCATTAACTTTCTCATTTTTCATTTCGGCCAAATTCTCTTTCCCCGCTCTCAGCTCCGGAAAATGAGTTCACTTGCAGCTGGCTCGACTTCTCTTTCCTTTTCTCTTTTCTCTTTTCTCTTTCTTTTTTCCTTGGAGTATAACTTATCGATCTCTCTTCTCTACATTGATTGGATGAATAAGTCCCGCTAACAGGCTTTACAGTACGTCCTTGATGGATACTTTGAGTCCCACGATCCCAACAAGCCCACGTGCAAGGAACCCACTCGCGGAATCACCCTCAATATCCTTGATTGCGGTGTAGCCTCCTCCCCCACTCCCTCAAGTGCTAGCTCTCGGTCGTCGTCTAGCTCTCACAGCTCTCGCTTCCCGTCTCCGTCCTCGTCCGTCTCCCCAGTCTCCGCATCCTCAGGCAGGAGCTACCGCTCTCGACCAACAATCTCGGACCCTGTCCTCCAAGGCTCGAGTGCACTTCCTCCTAGCTCGCACTCACACCGCCGCCGCAACTCTCCTCCTCCAGCACGTCCAGCTTCTCACATCGTCCAACCAGTTCCTCGCAACCCCCTCACCCAACACAAGTTGACCCTTGACACTTCTTGCCGACCAATCTCAATGATTACCACCGCAGCCACAACTGCCGGTGACTCTCCTGTTTCGGCATCTTCGTCCCGCTCTGCGTCATCCATGGGATCATTCTGCTCTTCGTGCTCATCCGGTTCCACAGTCTTCTCCGAGGACTCACCAACCACACCTCTCTGCCGCTGCGGTGGATTCGAGTCCGGGTGCGAGAGTGAGGGCGAGAGCTGCTGCTCCGAGGAGAGCTATGAGGACGAACACGAGGAATACCGACGCGTTAGAGTTTCAAGAAGAGCCAGCTACCACCCGACCAAGGCCGGCCACGGCGGGAAATTGGCTTACGAGCTCGAGCGCAGACTCAGAATGTAAAGGGCGTCTACATTCAACAATTTCCTACTTTATCTTTTCCTTTTGGGTCTTTTTTTTTATAAAAGTCGTTTCAACAGGAGTTTGGGGGCGGTTGGGAAAAAGGCTAGAGGCGTTATTTCTTTGAGGAGTTTATCTTACACCACTTTTACCTATACACTTTAATCTTCTGCCCTGGCAGGCGGGAAGCGGCGATAGAATCGGCTGGGATGTGCAAAGGAATGGTTCGGGCGTCCGCGACTGGAACCAAAGAGGGGGGAGTTTCTTTTTTTCTTATCATTGGAGCTGGAAACTAATATCTACTAATATCTTGACGATATGGAGAAAGAGAGAAACGGCCAACTTTTTGGGGAATATTCCTTTAATCTTGGAGGCGAGATTTTACACTTGCCACATTTGTCTTACACTGGTTCTGCCCGGGCTTTCTATCTGCCCTTATTTTCATGTTTTACAATTTTTATCTCATTTCATGTTTTGTCGACATTTCGTTTTATGGCTTGTTTTAAGCGGGAGTTGGAAGGGGGTTTTCTTTTGATCCATTTGATACATTACTATCATTAATTTTATGTCTATAGAGATCAAGGTTGAGATGACGAGAGGAACGAAACAAAGAGAAATGAATAAAAATAATAAAAATCAATTAAAAATAAAAAACTACTTGTTCCGTGCAATTTTTGAGTGATGACATTGACTTTGATTGAATTGCCTGGCGTAAAAAGTCGAACTGCAACGATTGGTGTAACAATCCCGTTTCAAATTTAGACGCGAACACCGGCCTTGGGACGCGCTCATTCTTTGCAGTAGTCCACGATTGGTGCACTCGGGTACTCGTAATAGGGCGTCAAACAGTATTGCGATTCCCAGTTCCATACGGTGCATCACCTCATTTACCACTACTCCTCCTATCACAACCGCTGGGGAGCCCTATATCCAAATTTGTCTACGCATCGCTCACCCCAAAACCTGATTCGTGGGGGTGAATAGTGAGGAACTGGGCTTGCAGATTGTGCATGTGTGTGTGGCCACGGCAGTGTATGATAGGAATGGTGTCAGCCCAGTCCAAACGATTGCAGCGACAGTTGGGCACGCAAGAAGTGAAGCTTGGGAAGAAGGCAGCGTCCTGCACTAATTAGAGTAGCGGATGAATTGAGTAAGTAGTTGTACGAGTTACTCGTACAATGCCCCGTACTCCCCCTCCCTCCATCACCGACACCACCAAGCACACACACACTCGACCGAGCGAGCGAGCATAGCACCCACCCTCTCCTCCCTCTCCTCCAAAAGTCCACTGTCTAATACTCGAGTATGATACTTTCTCCAGACACAAGTCAAAACAATAGTTACCCCGCCAACAACCAAACAAAACCTTTCCAAATTATATCATAGAAACTAGAACTATGTCACAAACCCGAGACATCACAAAGTACAAGTACCGACAACCGGTACGTTACTCGTACCATATACCGGTAAATTTAAGTGGTGGTGGTGGTGGTGCAGGCAGGGTTAGGGTTACCCGCCACATTTAGCCGCCACGGCATGCGTGGTGGGCTATATTTGGGGGATAATATGGAATTATGGGATGGTTATTTGTACTACTACATTTGGGTCTATTTTTGTGCTATCTTTTGGGCGTGGTGGTGGTGGTGGAAAATGGGCTGTTTTGGGGAATATTTGGTGGTGGTGGGTGGGTGGTGGGTGGTGGGTGGTTTGGGGCAAGTGCATATGAGATTTGCTGCGAGTGATGGGGATTTGGAATTTTTTCTCTCTTCCCTTTTCTTGAGGGTTTTGGTGGTGGTGGTGAGGTGAGATGTATGATATGTGTGCTGTTTGGGTTTGAATGCGGGTTGGGGTGTTGGAGTTGGGTGTTGTGTACTGATATGGGGAGGGGGGGGGGGGGGGGGGTGGCAAAAATCATGGTATGGGAAACTATCTTTTTTTTAAAT
>Ga0307509_10002692_pt1 | contig 28368 bp, 25 predicted proteins | sample 10_EM_MG_FD_202245 | JGI IMG/M metagenome (GOLD analysis project Ga0307509, IMG submission 202245) | Populus trichocarpa ectomycorrhiza microbial communities from riparian zone in the Pacific Northwest, United States - 10_EM | ecosystem: Host-associated > Plants > Roots > Unclassified | place... | reverse complement strand
GTACCTGCTCGGCGGCGTGATGATCCAGTCCCTGTCGTTCGGGATCATGGGCCCGGCGACGTCGATCGCGACCGACGTGCGCGAGGGCGTCGTCGATCGGTTTCGCTCGCTGCCGGTGTCGCCGACCAGCTACCTGATCGGCCACATCCTCGCGGAGCTCGGCGCGACGCTGCTCGGCGTCACGATCCTGTCGCTCTCGGGCCTGATCGTCGGCTGGGGCATCTACTCGAGCGTGCTCGGCGGGATCGCCGGCTACGCGCTCGTCGTGCTGTTCGCGTTCTCGATGGTGTGGGTCGGCACGTGGCTCGGCCTGATCGTGCGCTCGCCCGACGCCGCGCAGGGCATCGTGTTTCTCGTCGTGTTCCCGGCGACGTTCCTCGCGAACACGTTCGTACCGCTCGCCGGGCTCCCGTCGGTGCTGCGCGTCGTCGCGTCGTGGAACCCGGTGTCGACGCTCGCCGCGGCGGTGCGCGAGCTGTTCGGCAACCCGACCGCGCTGCCTGCGGATGCACCGTGGCCGCTCCATCACGCGGTCGTGGCGTCGATCGGCTGGTGCCTCGTGCTACTAGCGATCGCCGTGCCGCTCGCGATCCGCGCGTTCCGCAAGCGGACGGTCGACTAGAAGAGGATCCGGGTCTTGATGCTCGTCGGCAACTCGCCGACCGCCTGCTTCACGTCCTGCGAGACGTCGTTGTCGAGATCCATGATCAGGTAGCCGACGTCCGCATCGGTCGACAGCACCTGGGCGCGAATGTTCGCGTTGTGGTCCGAGACGATCTTGTTGATGTCGCGGAGCACGCCGGGCACGTTGCGGTGGATGTTGAGGATCCGGTGCGCGCCCTTGGCCGCCGCGAGCTCGACCTGCGGGAAGTTGACCGCGCCGATCGTCGAGCCCTGGTTGACGTACTTGAGGAGCGCCGTCGAGACCTCCTTGCCGATCGCCTCCTGCGCTTCTTCCGTCGAGCCGCCGATGTGCGGCGTCAGGATCATGTTCGGCAGGTTGCGCAGCGCGCTGTCGAAGCCATCGCTGTTCGACTCGGGCTCGCTCGGATAGACGTCGACCGCGGCCCCGCCGATGTGGCCGCTCTGGATCGCGGCCGCGAGCGCCTCGATCTGGACGACCGTGCCGCGGCTCGCGTTCAACAGACACGCGCCGCGCTTCATCTTCGCCAGCTCGGCGTGCCCGATCATGTTCTTGGTCTGCGGCGTCTCGGGCACGTGGAGCGTGACGAAGTCGGAGACCTCGAGGACGTCCTCGAGCTTCGCCATCGCGCGGTTGTTGCCCATCGGCAGCTTCGCGCTGACGTCGAAGAACACGACGCGCATGCCGAACGACTCGGCGAGCACGCCGACCTGCGAGCCGATGTGGCCGTAGCCGACGATGCCGAGCGTGTGGCCGCGGACCTCGTGACTACCGACGGCGACCTTCCGCCACTGCCCGGAGTGGACCTCGCGCAGGCGATCGCCGAGCTGGCGCGACAGCATCACGATCTCCGCGATGATCAGCTCCGCGACCGAGCGCGTGTTCGAGAACGGCGCGTTGAACGCCGGCACGCCGCGGCGGTTCGAGTGCAACAGATCGATCTGATTCGTGCCGATACAGAACGCGCCGACCGCGAGCAGCCGCCGGCCTTCGTCGAGCACCTTCGGCGTGATGTGGGTCTTCGAGCGGATGCCGAGGAGGTGGACGTCGCGGACCTTCGTCGCGAGCTCGGCTTCGGGCAGCGCGCCCTTCACGGTCTCGACCTGGAAGCCTTCGGCGGCGAACGCCTCGGCGGCGACCGGATGGATGTTCTCGAGCAACAGCACCTTGATCGAGGACTTCGGAAACGACGTCTCGGACATGCTCGTCAGACCTTATCAGCCTTCGGCGGGGTTAGAGTCCGAACCATGGCGAAGGCGAAGACCGAGAAGAAGCCGCCCAAGGAAAAGAAGGCGACGACTCCGCGCAAGAAGAAGGTGAAGGCCGAACCCGGCTCGGTCGGCCTCACCGCCGACGAGGTCACCGAAGGTACGAAGTCGAGCGAGATGACCCGGCTCGAGGGCCAGATCACCGCGGCCGGCGGTCACGTGCTCGCCGCGTACCGCGAGCCGCTCGGCGGCAACTGGGTCGCCCTCGCCTCACTCCCGATCGACAAGGTCAAGCCCACGCCGTATCAGCGCGAGCTGTCGAAGGCGCACGCCGACAAGCTCGCCGCGGTGATTCCGAAGGTCGGCCGGTTCCTCGATCCGGTGATCGCGGTCGCCGATGGCGATGGCTTCATCTCGCCGAACGGCATGCACCGCCTGTCCGCGATGACCGCGCTCGGTGCCAAGGCGATCATCGCGCTCGTCATGCCGGAGCCCGAGATCGCGTTCCGGATCCTCGCACTCAACACCGAGAAGGCGCACAACCTGAAGGACAAGGCGCTCGAGGTGATCCGGATGGCGCGCGCGATCGCCACCGACGGCAAGCGCAGCGAGGCCGATGTCGCGTTCGAGCTCGAGCAGGCCTCGCTCGTCACGATCGGCATCTGCTACGAGAAGAACTCGCGATTCTCGGGCGGCGCGTACAACTCGGTCGTCACCAAGTGCGAGGCGTTCTCGACCGAGCCGATGGCGAAGAGCCTGAAGCTGCGCGAGGCCCACGCCGACAAGCTGCTCGAGCTCGACGAGGCGGTCACCGCCGCGGTCGCGAAGCTCAAGGAGGCCGGCTTCACGAGTGGTTACTTGAAGCCGATCGTGGTCGCGCGCGTCAATCCGCTGCGCTTCGTCAAGTCCGGTGCCGACGAGAAGGCCGACTTCGACAAGACGATCGACAAGATGATCGAGGGTGCGAAGAAGTTCGATCCGTCGAAGATCCGCGCGCAAGATGTCGCGATCGCGGCCGCCGTCGGTGGTGGCGAAGGCGAGTAGAGAGGTACGAGCGCTCGACGCAGCGCCAAGTCATCGCAATCGCAGACCTCGATCGTACGGACGGTACGTACGTGTTTCGGGAGGGGTGATCAGGTCCGTCGAGCACGTTCAGGGATCGCATCGACGAGCCGGTCGGCGTCGACGATGTCACGGACCAACTCGATCGGGGCCGCACGGTACTTCGACAGGGCGTGCACGTCGATCCGCCAGCCGGTGAGCTCGGCGATGATCTCGCTCGGTGCCAGGGCGTTGCACGCGAACGTCACGGCGTTCTCGTCCCACGGCATGACGTCGATCACCGTTCGCGACACGCCTTCAGGAGCTTCACGGGCTAGTAGAAGTAGTAGTGGATGCCGACGCCACCACCGAAGCTGAAGCCGCCGTTACCACCGACGGTCGAGCCGCTGATCCCGACGCCATCGGCATCGGCGACGCCGATCACGATGCCGCCGGTGGCGCTGAGCGCGACGTTCGAGCTGAGGAACGCGCGGATCTCGAAGCCGGGCTCGAGGTAGACGTCGGTCTGGCGGTTGCCGCCCATCACGGGCTGGCTCGAGAAGCCGAGCGAGCCGCCGAGGCCGAAGTCGGCGAACGCGGAGTGGTGGACGTGATAGTAGAACCGGCCCGCGAGCTGGAACACGGTGTTGTCGGCGCCGGCCGGGTCGGCGAAGCCGAGCGAGCCACCGACGTGGAACGCGCCGGCGTCGTAGTTGAGCGAGACGCCGCCGATGCCGTTGAGCTGGTACTCGGCGCCGACGCCGATCGAGCCGGCCTGGCCGCCCGCGCTGGCGGTTTCGATCGCGGCGAACAGGAACATCGCAGTGAGCAAGCTGGTCTTGGACATGCGCGAATGCTCCCCCGGTCTGGATCGCGGATCAAGTGCTAGGCTGGCGCCGTGATCTCGCCGGAGCTCGAGCTCGCTCATCTCGATGCGAGGCACTGGCGCAATGCGTGGCGCTTGCTCGTACCACCGCGCGTCCTCGATGCACCGGCGTGGGCGCTCGTGGTCGTCGACAGTGTCGTCGCCGGTGCGCCGCCGAAGCTCGTGTCGGTGATCGTCGCCGGCAAGGCCGCGCGCGGTCGGATCGCGGAGCCACCTCCGCTCGCGGGTGTGGAACCCGCGGCGCTCGAGGCGTATGCGAAGACGCTACGAGTCGGCTCGGTGATCGTGATCTCGCAGCATCTGATCGCGACGCTGTCGGCGGAGATCGAGGGCGTCCTGCGTTTCGATCAGGATGGCGTCGCGCAGGCGCTCGTGGCGCTGAAGGCGCTCAAGCACCACACCGGCAAGGGCGTGTGGACCGAGCCGCCGCTGCTCGACCTGCTGCCGGCACCGGGGTACGAGCCGATCCAGCGGACGTTCGATCTGCTCGTGCCCGATCGCTCCGCGCTGCTCGCGTACGTGATCGAGGACGATCGCGCGCGGATCCACACGTCGATCATCGCGACGAAGGAGGACGGTGACATCACGCGCGCCGCGACTCACCGCGCGATCGCGGATCTGCTCCCGGAGACCACGCTCGCGCGCGACTGGCAGAAGGAGCACAAGCGCGTGCTCGCCGCGGTCGAGGAGCGGTTCGCGAAGCCGTCGATCGGCCTGTTCCTCGAGCGCGCGACCCTGATGAAGATCCTCACGGGTCCGAGTGACACCCTCGCGCGCGAGCTCAACGCGAAGCGCGTCGTGATCGATCCCGCGCCGGCGTGGCTGCTCGGCCTGCTCGGCGGAGCTGCGGTCGCCGCGATGGCCGGCCGCGCCGCGTCGGCGCTCGCCGCGATGCTGCCGCAGGCGACGCGCGACCGAGCGTCGGCACTCGCGCACCGTGCGCAGACCGTGATGAAGGAGTCCGGGGCCCACCCGTTCGCGCTCCTCGGGTTCGATCCGATCGAGCTGTGGCACCGGCTGAAGCATCACTATCGCGCGTGAGGCAACGAGATCAGCCGCAGGACCTCCGCCTCGGTGACGGAGCCGTCGAACATCATGCGATGCACCGCAACCCGGCCTCGCCGACCTGCGGATCGTCGGGGAACGCGTCGATCGCGAGTCGATAGATCTCCTCGGCGGTCTCCCAATCGTGTGCGTCGTACGCGAGCTTGGCGGCCACGAACGCGTCGGTCGAGCCGGCGCTCGCGCGTGTCGGCGTTCCGTCGCCGGGTGTCACGATCTAGTCGCGGCGTTGCGTGACGAGCTGGCTATCCTGGCCCTCGACGGCGACCGCCAGGCCGCCGCGCTCCTCGAGATAGACGTCGCCGCAGCGCGCGCACACGAGGTTCGCGGGCAGGGTCTCGCCGCACCGGCAGGCCCAGCCGACCCGGCGAGCGGGGGTGCCGACCATCAGCGCGAACGATGGGACATCGTGGGTGACGACCGCGCCCGCACCGATCAGCGCGTACTCGCCGATCGTGATCCCGCAGACGATCGTCGCGTTGGCCCCGACGGTGACGCCGCGGCACACGAGCGTGCGCGCGTAGGCGTCCTTGCGCGCGACGTGGGCGCGCGGGTGGCGCACGTTCGTGAACACGCACGACGGGCCGAGGAACACGTCGTCCTCGAGCGTGACGCCGTCGAAGACCGACACGTGGTTCTGGATCCGGCAGCCGTGGCCGATCCGGACGTTGCCGATGTAGCAGCCCTGCCCGATCGATCCGCGTTCGCCGATCCACGCACCGGCCATCACGTGCGCGAAGTGCCACACCCGCGTGTCGGTGCCGAGGTGGGCACCCGGATCGACGACCGCGGTCTCGTGAACGAACGACATCGTTTGCGAGTATAGAATGCGGCGTGCCCAAGCGTCCCCCCCGCATCGCGCGCGAGCTGCCCGTGCCGCACGATCTGAAGGGGGCCGGGCCGACCCGCGCGCACGCGACCGAGCTCGGCCAGCTCTGGCACACCGACGCGTTCGCGCTGCTCGGGACGCTCCCCGATCGCTCGGTCGACCTGGTCGTCACCGATCCGCCGTACGCCATCGACAAGGCCGAGTGGGATCAGTTCGAGTCGCTCGAGGCGTATGTCGACTGGTGCGACGGCTGGCTCGCCGAAGTCGCGCGCGTGCTCGCGCCGCACGGCTCGGCGTATGTCTGCGGGTTCTCGGAGATCCTCGCCGACGTCAAGGCGCGCAGCGCGAAGCGGTTCGCCGGTTGTCGCTGGCTGATCTGGTACTACAAGAACAAGGCGAACCTCGGCCGCGACTGGGGCCGCTCGCACGAGTCGATCCTGCATCTGCGCGGCCCCGACCACGCGCTCGACGTCGATGCGGTGCGCGTGCCGTACAACGGTCACACGACGAAGTACCCGACCCGGATCCAGGCGGTGTCGTCGCAGTACGGCGGCGGTACCCGGCGCGACAAGTGGGAGCCGCATCCGCTCGGCGCGAAGCCGCGCGACGTGATCGAGGTCCCGGTGATCTGCAACGGGATGACCGAGAAGACCCCGCACGCGACCCAGAAGCCCGAGGCGCTGATCGAGCGCTTGATCCTCGCGTCGAGCCAGAAGGGTCAGCTCGTCGTCGATCCGTTCGTCGGCTCGGGCACCACCGCGGTGGTCGCCGAGCGGCTCGATCGAAAGTGGATCGCGGGAGATGCCGAGGCGAGGTACGTGGGGCTGTGTCGCGAGCGTCTGGCCGTGATCGCCGGTAGCCGGTAATGACCTCGTTTCATGCGAGAAGGGCTGCGACCACCCGCGGCTTCGAGGCTCGTCAGGCTGCCATGAACCGCGCCGTCGTCGTCCTCGTTCTCGCCGTCGCGAGCTGCGACAAGAAGCTCGCGTCCGGATCCGCGCCGGCCGCAACGCCTGCGGCCGATGCGGCGTGCACCGCCAAGGTCCAGGCCTTCGAGCCGTGGTTCGCGAAGCTGAAGGTCGAGACTCGATCGTTCGAGCTCGACTTCGGCTACAAGCTGCAGGTCATCGATCGCGAGCCGATGCCGGTGTCGAGTCACATCGACGCCGTCGAGATCCGGAAGGCCGGGATCGCGGTGTTCGACGTCAGCGAGCACGACCACGCGAACAACGGGCTGGGCGACCATCCCACCGACAAGGCGATCGCGGATCGGCTCGTCACGATCCGCGCGATGAAGGCCGGGCCCGACGAATTCGAGCCAGCGCCCGACGATCTCCTCCGCATCGATGTCGACCCGGAGGCGACGTGGGGAGACGTCGTCCACGTGATCGACGCGGCGACGAAGGCGGGCTACGCGCGCGCCCTGATCCCCTTCACCGCGACGACCAAGCTCGCGCAACCGCCGGGCGTCGAGCCGACCACCAACACCATCCAGGCCGCGACTGCCGCGAGCGACAAGCTCGACGCGCTCGGGAAGCAGTGCAAGGCCTACGAGCGCGCCGTGATGCATATGCCCGCGCGCGACCTCTCACCCGCGGACGACGCCGCGCGGTACGCGAAGCAGGTCGCCGGCGCGCTGATCGAGTGCAACTGCTCGCCCGATCCCGACGAGCTCCGCAAGCTGATGTGGATGGATGCGCACTGGCACCAGGCGCGCCCGCGCGTCGGTGTGACGCTACCGCTCGACGCAGCGGCGGCCACGACGATCGCGCTACCGGCGAAGACGCCGTGGTCCGAAGCGCATGCGCAGTTACTCGCGGCGACCGGACCGGTCAAGCTCGCCGCGAAGTAGCACCTGGCGCCGCGACTCGCGAACCTCGTACTCGTCCACGTGCCACGTGCCACACCTCCAGCAATCAGGCTCTGGGCGCCTGAGCGAGCGTGGACGTGCACGTGGACGTGGACGTCAGACGGCGGATGCTCTACAGCTTCGGCTGTAGGCCCATCTCGGTGATGAGATGATCGGCGCCGTCGACCGCATCCATCGTCCAGATCATGTAGCGCGCGTCGACATGGATCGTCCGGGTCGTCGCGCCGTTGAACACGACGTCCGAGGCGAGGCCTTCCTTGTTCCCGTCGAACGCGAGGCCGACGAGCTCGCCCTTGTCGTTCAGCGTCGGCGAGCCCGAGTTGCCACCGGTGATGTCGAGGTCCGACTCGAAGTCGATCGGGAGCTCGCCACCGAGCGACGGATCGCCGTACGGGCCGAACTTCTTCGCCTTGAGCGCCTCGAGCAGCCTCGCCGGCGAGTTGAACGGCTCCTTGCCGGTGTCCTTCGCGAGGATCTGCGACGCGACCGTGAACGGCGCATCGACGAGCTCCTTCGAGTCGGGCTTGAGCGACTTCACGGTGCCGTAGGTCACGCGCAGCGTGCCGTTCGCGTCGGGCGACAGCGCACCACCGAGCATCTCCTTCATCGCTTCGTTGTAGTACGGCGCCCAGATCAGGCCCTCGCCCGCGCGGGCGTCAGTCTTCTTCTCCTCGGCCTTGTAGATCGGCCAGATCCGCTGCGCGGCCTGGACGAACGGATCCTTCGACGCCTTGAGCTGCGCCGGGGTGCCCTTCTCGAGGAGCTCGAGGCGGAGCTTGACGTCGACGAGCGCCGGCGCCTTGTACCAGGCGTCGAGCGTCTTATCGATCAGCGCCTCGTCGATCTTCGTTCCCTTCTTGACGCCGAGCAGCGTCGGCAGCCACGGCCGGTCGGCCTCGTCGAGCTGGAGCGCGCGCATCAGCGAGAGCTTGAAGCCGCCGCGATCGAGCGCCGCGTCGTACGCCTTCGCGAACTGCTTCTGTCCCGCGGTCGCGCGCGGCATGTCGCGCAGCTGGTAGCCGGGCTTGCGATCCGGATCCTTCTTGCCGCGCTCCTCGGCCCAGCGGGTGAGCGACAGCGCGGTCGTCATCAGCTTCGAGCCGCTAAACGCCTGGCTGCGATCGAAATCGACGCGCGAGACCCGGAAACTCTCCTCCTGGAGCGCGTCGAGCTTCGCGATCGCCTCCTTGTACTTCTCGTGCCCCGGCTGAGCGGCCCACTCGCGGGTGCGCTTGTCGTCGGCGTCCTTGCGCGCGATCAGCTCCGGGTTCTTCTTCAGGCCGTCGAGGATGCCCTGGTACTTCTCGAGCCCGTTCTGCAGGCCCTGCTTCAGCGTCGTCGCCTTGATCGCGGTCTCGCCACCGTCGGCGAGGTGAGCCTCGGCGAGCTTGTAACGCTCCTCGAAGAAATTGATGATGTACGGGTAGAACCACTCGATGTCGTGGTGAACCTCGGCGGCCGTGGTCGCGCGGTTCGTCATACCCGGGTAGCCCGTGACCATCACGAAGTCGCCCGGCTTGAGCCCGGCGGTCGTGACCTTCAGCCAGTGCTTCGGGTGATACGGCACGTTGTCGGGCGAGTAGTCCGCCGGGTTGCCGTCCTTGCCGACGTACGCGCGATAGAACGACCAGTCACCGGTGTGGCGCGGCCACTCCCAGTTATCGATCTCGCCGCCGTAATCACCGACCGAGCGCGCCGGCACGTAGACGAGCCGGACGTCCTTGATCTCGAGCGACTCGATCAGCTGGTACTGGCTGCCGTGGAAGAAACCGGACACCTGACAGCGGACGCTGGGGCGGCCCTTCTCGCACTCCGCGATCAGCGTCTTCAGGCGCTTCTCGTGCTCTTCCTTCCGCGCGACCGGATCCTTGATCGCCTCGAGGCCGTCGCGCATCTCCTTCGTGACGTCCTTGTACGACTCGACGACCATCACGCGCTGCGCGGGCCCCGCCGACGGCTCGTCGGCCTTGGTCTTCGCGAGGAAGCCGTTCTCGACGAGGTTCTTCTCCGGCGTCGAGTTGAGCTGGAGCGCGCCCTGGACGCAGTGATGGTTCGTGACGATCAGGCCCTCGTTCGACACGAACGACGCCGTGCAACCGCCGAGCGACACGATGCTCGCGAGTGGCTCGGCGAGCGGATCGGCCATCGTCTTCGCGTCGAGCTTGACCCCCATCTTCTGGAAGTTGTCGACGTGCTGCGGCAGCGCCATCTGCGACGGCATCCACATGCCGCCCGGATCGACGTATTGCTTGCGGAACTGCGCGTGCGGATCGTTCGCCTCGAGTCCCGCGCCGTGAACCTCGCCCGGCTTCGACTCGTGCTTCGCCGTGCCGAGCTCGCCTTCCGAGGTTGGAGTCTTCTGGTTTCCACCGCACGCGGCGAGGAGCGCCGCGCAGAGCCATGCATTCCGTTTCATGGTCCACGAGATACCACCGATCGCGAGATGGGGAGTCGCGTTCCGTCTCGACGGCCCTGACAAACCGGCGACTCGATTCCGCGCGACAGGGTGCGACAGGCATACTCGACGGCCGATGCGCACCGGGTCTGTCCATGCCGCACTGCGAAATGTCCGCGCCGCGTGCCTCGCCATCGCCGACGTCACCGAGCGGATCAGCCACGGTCAACCCGCCTGGTTCGTCGGCAAGAAGCAGTTCGCGGTCCTCACGAACAACCACCACGGAGACGGCATGCTCGCGCTGACCGTCGGGGCCCCACCCGGGATGCAGCAGATGCTGGTGGAGAACGACCCCGACATCTACAAGGTCCCGCCGTACGTCGGCAGCAAGGGCTGGGTCCTGATCCGGCTCGATCGCGACCTGCCTTGGCCCCAGGTCCTCACGCTGCTCGAGGCGGCCGCCGAAGCTAATCGTCGAACGAAAAGTTTGCGAAGAACGACGCCACCTCGTCCTTCGGCACCTTCTGCCGCGCCTCCTCGCCGAGGTCGCGGATCTCGAGCAGCTCGTCCGGGATCTCGAGGAGGAACCGCGAAGGCGTCCTCGCCATCTCGCGGCCGCGGCTGACCCGGGTCGCCGCGCGGGTCAGGTACAGCTTGCGTTGCGCGCGCGTGATCCCGACGTAGCACAGCCGGCGCTCCTCGCTGACATCGGTCGCGTGATCGACATCCATGACGTCGGTCGCCTGCGGGTTGAGCGTGCGCGCGTGCGGCAGCAGCTCCTCCTCGAGCCCGATCATGAAGCACACCGGGAACTCGAGGCCCTTCGCACCGTGCAGCGTCGTGAGCACGACCCGATCGCCCTCCTCGTGCTTGTTGTCGTCGGACGAATCGAGCGAGAGGTGGCGCAGATACTCGGCGAGCTTGTCGATGCCCTTGCCCTTGTCCATGAACCGCTGGAGCGAGTTGAGCAGGCCCTGGACGTTGTCGATCCGGCGCTGCGCGGCCGTCATGCTCGGGGCGGCGGCGCGGAGGTCGTCGTAAAGCCCGATGTCCTCGATCAGGCCCTTCGTCGCGTCGACGAGGTTGTGGCCGTTCTCGATGCCGTGGCGCAACCGCTCGACCGCGGTCTTGAACTTCTCGATCCCGTTGCGCGCGGGACCGGTGACCTCCGTCGTCGCGAGCACGTCCCACATCACCGCGCCGGTCGAGTGTGCGGCGGTGACGAGCTTGTCGATCGACGTCGCACCGACGCCGCGCGCCGGATAGTTGATCACCCGGCGCAGCGCGAGCTCGTCGCGCGGGCTCACCGCGATCCGCATGTAGGCGATGACGTCCTTCACCTCCTTGCGCTCGTAGAACTGCTGGCCGCCGTACATCACGTACGGGACCTCGTGGGTGCGAAGCTCCTCCTCGAGCAGCTTGGACTGGATGTTCGAGCGATACAGGATCGCGACGTCCGAGAACCGCCGTCCCGCCTTCACGAGCGTCGCGATCTCGCGCGCGACCCACTGGGCCTCGACCTCGGCGGTCGCCGCGACCGCGTGGGTGATCAGCTCGCCATCGCCGAGCTGCGACCACAGGACCTTGCCGTGGCGGTTCTTGTTGTTGCCGATCACCTCGTTCGCGGCGGCGAGGATCGACTTGGTCGAGCGATAGTTCTGCTCGAGCTTCACGATCTTCGCGGCCGGAAAGATCTTCGCGAAGTCGAGGATGTTCGTCGGATCCGCGCCGCGCCACGAGTAGATCGACTGGTCGTCATCGCCGACGACGACGAGGTTCTGGTGGCGCTCGACGAGGGTCTGGACCATCCGGAGCTGGGCGCGGTTGGTGTCCTGGAACTCGTCGACCATCACGTACTCGAACCGCGAATTCCACCGCGCCCTGGCCTCCTCGTTCGTCTGCCACAGCCGGACCGGCTCGACGATCAGATCGTCGAAGTCGAACGCGGCGCACGAGCGCAGCTGCTCCTGGTACTTCGGATAGACGTGGACGGTCATCGCGTCGTAGTCGTCCGCCGGATTGCCCTTGTACTCCTCGGGGCCGATGAACGCGTTCTTCGCGAGCGAGATCCGGGTCAGGATCGCCTTCGCGTCGAGCCGGCGGTCGCCGTCGTGGATCGCGCGCATCGCCTCGCGCACGAGGCCGAGCTGATCGGAGCCGTCGTAGATCGTGAACCCGCGCGGCACGCCGAGCGCCTTGCGCTCCGCTCGCAGGACTTGCAGGCCAAGCGCGTGGAACGTGCCGATCGTGAGCTTCTTCGACTGCTCGCGGTTGTTGATCAGCGCGGCGACGCGCTCGCGCATCTCCTCGGCCGCCTTGTTCGTGAACGTGACCGCGCAGATCCGATCCGGAGGCACGCCCTGCGCGAGCAGGTGCGCGATCCGGAACGTGATCACGCGGGTCTTGCCCGAGCCGGCACCGGCCAGGATGAGGAGCGGCCCCGCGCCGTGTCCTGCCGCTTCTCGCTGCGGCGGATTGAGCTTGCCGAGATCGACCACGTGAGCCGGGGACGCTATACGATCCGGCGATGGATCGCTACGAGCGTCTCGTCGCCGATCTACGCGAGGAGCTGCCGGGCTTCCGGATCGTCCGCAAGGATCGCTCCCGCTTGCATCGCCTCATCGATCGCGTGCTCGTGATCGTGACGTTCGGACGGATGCGCGACTACCTCGACAGCTACCAGACCACGATCGGCAAGACGGTCTACGTCACGAGCGACTGGGATGACTGGAGCGCCGACCGCCGCTACGTGACCCTCAGACATGAAGCCGTTCATCTGCGGCAATTTCGCAAGTTCACGCTGCCGGTGATGGCGGTCCTTTACATCTTCGTGCCGCTGCCGATGGGATTGGCCTATTGTCGCGCGCGATTCGAACGAGAGGCGTACGAGGAGACGATCCGCGCCGCCGCCGAGGTCTGGGGAGTCGAGGTCCCGCGAGGGGTGGCCTACCGCGAGCACATCATCGAGCAATTCACCGGGCCATCGTATGGCTGGATGTGGCCGTTCAGAAAAGCCCTGGAACGTTGGTATGACTCGATTCTGGCGGGGGTCACCGATGACGGGTGATAATGTGGAGCGTCGTGGCTGATCCGATTGTAGGTATCGACCTGGGGACCTCGAACACGGTCGTCGCGCATGCGGACGACGCCGGGAACGTGCGGATCCTCGCCGACGAAGGTGGCTTCAAGATCCACCCGTCGGTGGTGTCGTTCCACCCGAACGGCGGCGTGGTGATCGGAGCGGCGGCGAAGCAGCGCAAGGTCATCGATCCGAAGAACACGGTCTACTCGGTCAAGCGACTGATCGGCCGCACGTACAACTCGCCCGAGGTCCAGATCGCGAAGACGCGCTCGCCGTTCACGATCAAGGAGGGCGCGAACCAGCAGCCGCTCATCGTGACCCGCGGCGGCGAGTTCGCGGTGCCCGAGATCTCCGCGATCGTGCTGGATCACGTCCGCAACATCGCGGCGGCGCAGCTCGCAACTCCGGTCGCGCGCGCGGTTGTGACCGTGCCCGCGAGCTTCAACGACGCGCAGCGCTCCGCGACCGCCACCGCAGGTGCGATCGCCGGTCTCACGATCGTGCGCGTGCTCAACGAGCCGACCGCCGCCGCGCTCGCGTACGGCAACACGCGCAACCTCAACGAAACGATCGCCGTGTTCGATTTCGGCGGCGGCACGTTCGACATCACGATCCTGAAGCTGCACGACCAGGTCTACGAGGTGCTCGGCACGGCCGGGGACACGTTCCTCGGCGGCGACGATCTCGACGAGCGGCTCGTCGACCGTATGGTCGAGAAGTTCCTCGCCGAGAACCGGATCGATCTGCGGACGAACGAGGTCTCGATGATGCGACTCCGCGCGGTCGCGGAGCAGACCAAGATCGAGCTGTCGCGGCGATCGCGCGCGGTGGTCCGGATCGACGAGATCGCCTATGGTCCGCGCGGCAAGCCGCTCGATCTCCAGATCGAGATCAAGCGCGACGAGTTCGTCAGCCAGTGCGCCGACCTGATCGATCGCACGTTCCCGGTGTGCCAGGAGGCACTCGCGTATGCGGGGCTGTCCGTCGACGGGATCGACGACGTGATCCTCGTCGGCGGCACGACGAAGATCCCGTACGTTCGCGATCAGGTCGCGAAGTTCTTCGCGCGCGCGCCGCGCACCGACGTGTCGCCCGAAGACGCGGTCGCGATCGGCGCCGGCCTCCAGGCCACCTCGCTCGAGCGGATCCTGAAGCGCAAGTCGCCGTCGAAGGTGACCGGCGCACAGAAGGTCCCCGACGAGTTTGCCGAGGGCGAGATCACCGCATCCGAGGTCACGAACGCCGAGGCGACCCGACCGGATCCCGACTTTCCGGTGCCCCAGGTCTCCGCCGAGGACGACAGCATCCTCAGCCTGCTGCCAAGCAGCCAGTCGCCGACGGACGTGCGCGGGCCCAAGCGCAAGACCGCCGGTTACGATACGGCCAAGCGCACCCCCGAGCCGGACTACGATCGGCCCGCGGCGCGCGGCCAGCATCACGATCGCTTCGAGGAGCGCACGCCGCCCCCGGTCGCGGTCCCGCTCGGCCGGATCACCAAGTCGGGCCTCGCGCGCCCGGGCTCCGAGCCACCGCCGGAGACCCAACCGCTGCCGCGGACGACCACCAGCGAGCGTCCGAGCCAGTCGCCGCCGCGCACGATCACGAGCGAGCGAGTCAGCCAGCCGCGGACCACGACGACGCAGCCCGTTGCACCACCTCCGTCGCCGCCGCGCACGACGACCACCCAACCGGCACCACCTCCGCCGCGAACGACGACCGGCACGCGAACCCCGACCCCGGTCCCGGGTCGCACGACCGCCGCGATCCCCGCGCCGCCGCCGCCGCGTCCACCGCCGCCCGCAGGACTCGCCGCGCTGCCGCCGACCGCACCGACGCTGATCGTCGAACCGCCGCGGCCGCCGGTCGTGCCACCGCGTGCCCCCGCTCCGTTCCCGGCGATGCCGCCCGAGCCGGCCACGCGTCCCGCAATGCCCGCGATCGAAGCGCATGCCGCGACGATGATGATGGAGCCGGACGTCTCGCTCGATCTGCGCGACCTCCAGCCGTCCGCGGCGTCGACGGCGCGTGGCATGGGGCCGCAGAACACCGCGACGATCGAGGCGGCATCGACTGCGCGCGGGATGGGACCGCAAAACACCGCAACGATCGCCGCCGCAGGCGCCGTCCCCGCGACCACCGCACGAGGGGTGCCTCCACCGTCACCCGCGTCGACCGCACCCGGGTTCGTTCCACCGCAGACGTATCCCGTCTCGCAGCCGATGCCGCCGTCGCGCAACCCGGTCGTCCTCGATGTGACGCCGCGCGCCCTCGGTATCGGCACGGTCGCCGGTTATTGCGAGGAGCTGATCCGGCGCAACGCGCGCGTGCCGACCGAGACGCGCAAGCTGTTCACGACGTCGCGCGACGATCAGGACACCGTGCGGATCATCGTGTGCCAGGGCGAATCGCGCCGGCTCGATAGCAACGTCGTGATCGGCGATCTCACGCTCGCGGGTCTTCCGCCGCGACCGCGCGGCGAGACGTCGATCGAGGTCACGTTCCACGTCGACGCGTCGGGGATCCTGCAGGTCAAGGCGCGCGACGCGCACACCGGCAACGAGCAACGCGTGTCGCTCGATCTCGCCGGTGCGATGCCGCAGGCCGAGGTCCAGGCCTCGCGCGAGCGGATGCAGGCGCTGCGTCGCTAACGGTGTGGATCTTTCGGCAAGGGCTCGTCGTCTCGCCGAGCGAGCTCGCGGTGAACGGCGCGGTTCGGAAGCACGGGCCGACCTGGGTCGAGACCCGCGCGGACGGAACCAGAACCACCACGAACGCAGGATAGCGACGAAGCTCGGAGGAGCAGACGCTCCCGAGCTAGAGGCTTGCTCGCGGGCCGAGCGCTTCCGGAACGCTCCTCCGTGAGGTTCGCCCGACGCGCGCGCTACTCGCCGCCGTCCTGCGGATCGCCGCCCTTCTTCACGGCGCCGCGCGAGCCAGGAGGCGGCGCGGCCTTGTCGTCGTCGGCCTTCTCGGCCTCTTTCTTCATTGCCTTCGACGAGCCCTTCGGCGCGGGCGCGGTCTCGCCAGCAGCCGACTCACCGCCGCACCACGACATCTTCAACGCCTTCTTGGTCTCGTTCAGCGTCTTCGGATCGACGATCGCGAGCTCGCCCAGGCGGTCGCCCTTGAGGACGAACACGAGGCTCTTCGAGCCGAGCACCGCGGTCGCGCCGACCCACGGGTTCGAATCCTTCGCGAGCCCGTCCTTGCACTTGTCGGTGACCTTGTCGCCGTCGGCCCAGTACGCATCGATCTCGGCGGGCTTGCACGCGAGCTTGGCCGGCTTGCGGATCGCCTTGGTCCGCTTGCCGCTATCGATCTCGTAGACGGTGAACGTGCTCATCCCGTGATCGGCGAGGCCGACCTTCTTCGGATCGAGCACCGAGAAGCCACCCTTGTGCAGATTCACCTGCTTCTCGTCCTTGCCGCCGAGAGCCATGATCGGGCCGGTCGGATTGCCGTCGGCCTTGAACACCCAGGCACCGGATGCATTGTCGTCGCCGCCTTCGACGACGATCGAATCCTCGACGAAGTGGATCGCGGTCGCGGTCCCGGTGACGCCCTTCTCGCCGCCGACGCCGAACGTCGACAGGTGCTGCTTCGACGCCGCGTCGAACAGGTGGAGATCGGTGCCGGACAGCAACGCGACCTTCTTGCCATCACTCGACCACGACAGGTGCGCGACCAGCGCCGTGCTGTTCTTGCCGGGCGTGCAATAGCCCATCGCGCAACCGTCGTGAACGATCGCGGTGATATCGTGACCGGGCTGCGGTGCGGCGTCCTGATAGATCAGCGGCACGGTGCCGTTGCCCATGTTCGGCAGGTCGACCTTCCAGCACGCGACCGGACCGAGGAGGCGCGACGGATCGGTGTCGACGGCGCAGAGGATCGCGTCCTTGCCGATGCCGGCGAGCTCGAGCGTTGGCGCGCCGGCTTCCTTCAGCGCGGTCGGCAAGCAGTTCGAGCCCTCGGGCACGATCGCGAGCCGCTCCGCCTTGCGCTTCGCTTCGCGGTCCGCCTCGGTCTCGACCTTCGGCTTGGGCTGCTCGACGGTCGCGGCCTTGGGCTTCTTCACTTTCTTGTCGCCACCGCCACCACACGCCGTCGCCACGGCGAGCGCTGCAGCCAGCCAGTTCCTCATCATGCCGATCGTTGTACGATCGAGACCCGGCTGATACAAGGAGCACAGTGGCACGACGCAGGCGGATCGAGCGCGCGACGAAGGAGACCCAGATCTCGCTGGAGCTCGATCTCGATGGCTCCGGCGCGCGCTCGATCGCGACGCCCGTCCCGTTCCTGTCGCACATGCTCGACGCGTTCGCGAAGCACGGCGTGTTCGACCTCGCGGTCGAGGCGGCGGGCGACATCGAGATCGATGCGCACCACACCGTCGAGGATATCGGCCTGGTGCTCGGCAACGCGTTCGAGCAATGCCTGGGCGATCGCGCCGGCATCGTCCGCTACGGCTCGGCGACCCTGCCGATGGACGAGGTGCTCGCGACCGTCGCGGTCGACTTCTGCGGTCGCCCGGCGTTCGTGTGGAACGTCACCGGGCTCGACGGCAAGTGGATCGGTGGGTTCGATTGCGAGCTCGCGAAGGAGTTCTTCGCGGCGTTCGCGACGCGCGCGCAGTGCAACCTCCACGTGTTGCTCCACTACGGCGGCAACGCGCACCACACGATCGAGGTGATCTTCAAGGCGTTCGCGCGCGCGTGCGATGCGGCGACGAGGATCGATCCCCGGCTCGGGGGTGCGGTCCCGTCGACCAAGGGTACGCTGACCGAGTGATCGCGATCGTCGACGTGTGTTCGGGCAACCTCCGCTCGGTCGAGCGCGCGCTCGAGCACGTCGGAGGCGAGGTCGTGGTCACGCGGGATCCGGAGACGGTCCGGCGAGCGGACAAGATCGTCGTCCCGGGGCAAGGCGCGTTCGGCGTGTTCATGCGCGGGCTCGCCGACCGCGGCCTCGGCGACGTCCTGCGCGAGGCGATCGCCGCGGGCAAGCCGTACCTCGGGATCTGCCTCGGCCTGCAGGTCCTGTTCGAGCACAGCGAGGAAGGCGATGTCGCCGGGCTCGGCGTGCTGCGCGGCGACGTCGTGCGGTTTCGGCCGACCGATCCGACGCTCAAGGTCCCTCACATGGGCTGGAATGTCGTGACGAAGAAGCGTCCGGTCGCCGGACTCTCGGACGGCGACTACGTCTACTTCGTCCACTCGTACCACGTGGTGCCCGAGGATCCGGACATCGTCGCGCTCGAGACCCACCACGGCGTGACGTTCTGCGCGGCGATCCAGAGCGCGAATCTGTTCGCGTGCCAGTTCCATCCCGAGAAGAGCCAGGGCGTCGGCCTCGGGCTTCTGCGCGCATTCGTGGAGGCGGCGTGAAGCTCTATCCCGCGATCGATCTGCTCGGCGGCAAGGCGGTGCGGCTCGAGGAAGGCCGGCGCGATCGCGCGACCGTGTTCAGCGAGCGGCCGCTCGAGCTGGTCGCGGAGCTCGCGCGCGATGGCGCGGATCGGCTGCACGTCGTCGATCTCGACGGCGCATTCGCGGGGTCGCCGCAACAACACGAGCTGATCGCCGAGCTGGTCGCCCGCTCGCCGCTCCCGGTCGAGGTCGGTGGAGGGATCCGCGATCGCGCGGCGATCGAGGACGTGATCATGGCGGGCGCGGCGTACGTCGTGCTCGGCACCGCGGCGGTGAAGTCGCCGGCACTCGTCGAGGAAGCGTGCCGTGCGTTCCCGGATCGGATCATCGTCGCGGTCGACGCGCGCGACGGGATCGTTGCGGTCGATGGCTGGACCGCGACCGGCAACGTCTCGGCAGTCGAGCTCGGCAAGCGCGCCGCCGGCTGGGGCGCCGCCGCGTTGCTCTACACCGACGTCGCGCGCGATGGTCTGCACGTCGGCCCGAACGTCGAGGCGACCGTCGAGCTCGCGCGCGCGGTGAGCTGCGAGGTGATCGCATCGGGCGGCGTCGGCTCGCTCGACGATCTGCGCCGCTTGCGCGACGCCCGGATCGAGGCGGTCGTCGTCGGCCGCGCGATCTACGACAAGCGGTTCACCGTCGCGGAAGCCGCCGCCGTCGCGCACGGAGCGGACTAGTGCTGGCCCGCCGGATCATCCCGTGCCTCGACGTCAAGGACGGCCGCGTCGTGAAGGGGATCAACTTTCTCCAGCTCCGCGACGCTGGTGATCCGGTCGAGCAGGCCGCCGCATACGACGCCCAGGGCGCCGACGAGGTGTGCTTCCTCGATATCTCGGCGTCGCCCGAGGGCCGGTCGACGCTGGTCGACGTCGTCGCGCGCACCGCCGATCAGGTGTTCGCGCCGCTCACGGTCGGCGGGGGCGTGCGCTCGATCGAAGACGCCGAACGGCTCCTTCTCGCCGGGGCCGACAAGATCGCGATCAACACCGCGGCGATCCGCAACCCGCAGCTCGTCGCGGAGATCTCGGCCCGGTTCGGCAACCAGGCGATCGTCGTCGCGGTCGATGCGAAGCGAAAGGCCGAGGGTGGCTGGGAGGTGTTCAGCCACGGCGGGCGCACGCCGGAGGGCCTGGACGCGCTCGCGTGGTGTCAACGATGTGCCGAGCTCGGTGCGGGCGAGCTGCTCGTCACGAGCATGGATCGCGACGGTACCGGCAAGGGCTACGACCTCGAGCTGATCCGCGCGGTCGCGACGTCGGTCACGATCCCGGTGATCGCGTCGGGTGGCGTCGGGGTCCTCGACGATCTCGCCGAGGGCCTCCGCGCCGGCGCCGACGCCGTGCTCGCCGCCTCGATCTTTCATTTCGGCCAGCACACGATCGGCGAAGCCAAGCGCCACCTCGCCGCCGCCGGGCTCGCAGTCCGAAGTTGACACGCGGATCCACGTCGTCGAAGGTAGGGCGGTGATCGCTCCGGCCTTCGACGCCAACGGTCTCGTACCGTGCGTGGTCCAGGACGCGGATCGCGGCACCGTCCTGATGGTCGCGTGGATGAACGAGGAGGCGCTGCGCCTCACCCGTGAGACCGGGGTCGTTCACTTCTGGTCGCGCTCGCGCCGGGCGCTGTGGAAGAAGGGCGAGACCTCCGGCAACACGCTCGCGCTCGTCGAGCTGCGCGGCGATTGCGATCACGACTGCCTGCTCGCGCGCGTCCGTCCCGCGGGGCCTGCGTGTCACACCGGTGCGGCGACGTGCTTCTTCGAGAAGGACGACGGCACGACCGACGACGGGATCGGCGACGTGACCATCCTCGAGCGCCTCGACCGGATCCTGGTCGCGCGGCGCGATTCGGCGACGGCCGAGAAGAGCTACACCAAGTCGCTGCTCGCGGCCGGCATGCCGAAGATCCTCGAGAAGATCGCCGAAGAGTCCGGCGAGCTCGCGGCGGAGCTGCCCGCCGGGCCCGACGACAAGGTCGTCCACGAGGCCGCGGATCTGCTGTTTCACGTCATGGTCGGCCTGACCGCCCGCGGGATCCCGTTCTCCCGGATCGAGGCCGAGCTCGCGCGCCGGTTCGGGACCTCCGGTCACGACGAGAAGGCCTCGCGAAAGTAATGCTGCTCGCACCCGGCGGCGCACTCGCTCAGGCGATCCCGCACTACGAGGATCGGCCGGAGCAACGCGCGATGGCCGACGCCGTCGAGCGCGCACTCGCGGAGCAGCGCGCGTTGATCGTCGAGGCCGGCACGGGCACCGGCAAGACCCTCGCGTACCTCGTGCCCGCGCTCGAGTCGGGCAAGCGGGTCGTGATCTCGACGGGCACGCGCGCGCTCCAGGATCAGATCGCGCGCCACGATCTGCCGCTGCTGCGCACGCTGATCGCGCGACCGTTCAACGCGGTCGTCCTGAAGGGCGTCGCGAACTACGCGTGCAAGCGCAAGCTCGCCGAGGCTGCGAGTCGGCCGCGCACGCTGCCGATGTTCGGGCAAGACGATAGCGCGCACCTCGCCGAGCTCGTCGACTGGGCAACCCACAGCGAGACCGGCGATCGCAGCGAGGTCGAGTGGCTCGGCGACGGCGCGCCGATCTGGAGCGAGGTCACGACGACGCCGGATGCGCGGATCGGCCCGCGCTGCCCGTACTTCGAGCGCTGCTTCGTCACCCAGGCGCGCCGCCTGGCCGAGAAGGCCGACCTGATCCTCGTCAACCACCACCTCTACTTCGCGGATCGCTCGCTCCGCGCCGGCAGCCCGGGCGCCCGCGTGTTGCCGGATCACGACGCGGTGATCTTCGACGAGGCGCACCAGCTCGAGGACGTCGCGACCGAGCACTTCGGCGCGCGGGTGTCGACCCACGCGGTCGCGCAGCTCGTTCGCGATGCCCACGTCGCGCTCGCGCGGATGCCGCTGTGGACCGGTCGCGCCAGCGACGACACGATCAGAATGGTCGAGCGCGCCGGCGTCGCGCTGTTCGCGGCGGTCCGCGGCTCGCTGATCACCGTCGACGGCGACACCCGCGTGCCGCTGCCCGAGGCGTTCTTCGATCATCCCGACCGCCAGCACGCGTGGTTCCAGCTCGACACCGCACTCGAGGAGCTCGCCCGTGCCGCCGAGGCCGAAGCCGAGCCGCCTCCCGACGCGGAAGAGGATCTCGACGCCGGCTCCCGCGCCGCGCTCGCGGGACTCGCCCGCCGGGCCCGCGGGCTGCGCGACGACCTCGCGACGATCGCCGAGCAACGCCACAAGAGCTTCGTCTACTGGGGCGAGACCCGGGCGACCGGCACGTCCCTGACCGCATCGCCGATCGACGTCGCCGATCTGGTCCGCCGCCACATCGTCAGTGCGGGACCGACGCCGATCTTCACGAGCGCGACGCTCGCGACCGCGCAGGCACCGAAGCTCGCGAGCGGGACGCTGCCGCCGGTGACGCTCGCCGCCGAGCTCGAGCTCCCTCGGCTCGCGACGCCCGACTTCACCTACGCGCGCGCGCGCCTCGGCCTCGAAGAAGCGGACGAGCTGATCGTGCCCTCGCCGTTCGACTACGCGCGCCAGGCGATGCTCTACCTCCCGCGCGATCTGCCGGCGCCGAACACCGAGCCGTTCGCCGACGCCGCGGTCGCGCGGACGCTCGAGCTGCTCCAGATCACGGACGGCCACGCGTTCTTGCTGTTCACGTCGCACCGCGCGCTCCGCGAAGCCGCGAGCCGCCTCGCCCACGCGCCTTACCCGCGCCTGGTCCAGGGCGACGCGCCGCCGGCGATCCTCGTCGATCGGTTTCGGGCGACCCCGCGCGGGGTGTTGCTCGGCACCGCGTCGTTCTGGGAGGGCGTCGACGTGCCGGGCGATGCGCTCCGCCTCGTCGTGATCGACAAGCTCCCGTTCGCACCCCACACCGATCCGCTGGTCGCCGCGCGGATGCAGCTCCACGCCGAGACCGGCGGCGATCCGTTCGACGCGATCCAGCTCCCGGCCGCGGCGCTCGCGCTCAAGCAGGGGTTTGGCCGCTTGATTCGCCGGCGCGACGATCGCGGCATCGTCGCGATCCTCGACTCGCGGATCGTGATCCGCCAGTACGGCCGGGTGTTCGTCGACACGCTGCCCGCGCGGTTACCGCGGACGTCGTCGATCGAACAGGTCCGCCGCTGGTGGGCTACCAGGTCGTAGCGGATTCCTCGAGGTCCTGGGCTTTGACCCGCTCGCGGAGCGTCCCGAGCGAGACGCCGCCGACGAGCAACTCCTCGCCGAACAGATCGATCAGCGGCACGATCGCGAACCGGCGCTCGGCGAGTCGCGGGTGCGGGACCTCGAGCTCCGGCGTGCGGAACACGCGCGTGCCCCACAGGAGCACGTCGAGATCGATCTCGCGCGGGCCCCAGCGAACCTCGCGCGCACGATCGCGACCCAGCAGGCGCTCGAGCTCGTGGAGCAGCGCGAGCAGCTCTTCGGGCGTGACGTCCGGCGCGCGCACGCGCACCGCGGTGTTGAGGAACTGCTGCTGGGCCGGGCCGATCGGTGCCGTGCGATAGAGCGCCGCGGACTTCACGTCGCCGAGCTGGCGCAGCGCATCGCGCGCGTGCCCGAACCGCTCGACGATGGCGCTCTCTTCGCCGACGTTGCCGCCGAACCCGAGCGCGATCACGTCGGCGGGTAGCTCTGTCATGGGCGTGCGATCACGGGGTTGCTGAGTGTACCGATGCCCTCGATTTCGATCTCGACGAGGTCACCGGGATCGAGGTTGCCGACGCCGGCGGGCGTGCCGGTCGTGATGAGGTCGCCGGCCTCGAGCGTCATGTACTGACTGCAGAACGCGATCAGCGCGGCGACGTCGAACACCATGTCGGCCGTCGACGAATCCTGTTTGATGTCGCCGTTGACGCGCGTGATCAGGCGGAGGTTCGTCGGATCGAGGCCGGCGACGATCTTCGGCCCGGTCGGGCAGAACGTGTCGAAGCCCTTCGCGCGCGCCCACTGGCCGTCCTTCTTCTGGAGGTCGCGCACGGTGACGTCGTTCACGCAGGTGTAGCCGAGCACCGCATCGAGTGCTTGATCGCGAGAGATTCGCCGAGTCCGCTGCTTGATCACGACCCCGAGCTCGCCCTCGAAGTCGACCCGGTCGTAGCCGTCGGGCCGCCAGATCGGCGCGCCGTTGCCGATCAGCGACGAGGGTGGCTTCAAAAACATGAGCGGTTCGTCGGGCAATCCCTTACCCATCTCCTTCGCGTGGGCGCGATAATTGACGCCGATGCCGATGATCTTGCTGGGTTGAAGGCGGTGGTCGACGATCTCCGGCATGGGGGGAAAGGTAGGACACCTCGGGGGTGGTGTCATTGATCAGCTAGCTCCCAACCCGTACAATTTACAGCGATGGGCCGGGCTCCCAATTCTGGCGGGCCGCAACGTGTGTCTGCCCACGTTGTGCCGAAGGCGAAGCCCTTTTCGGACGACGACGAAAAAACCACGATCGAGTCGGACGCCAACCAGTGGGGCGACGAACCGAGCACGACCGTCGAACAGGGCGAGGTCGCCGAAAAAGTTCGCGCGCTCGATCAGGCGCCGCGGCGGGCCCAGATCATCACGAACGTCACGAACACGAACGCGAGCTCGAGCGGCGTCGAGGAGCCGACCGTCGACGATCAAGGCGGGAACCCGCTGCTCGCGACGCCGGTGCTGTCGCCCGCGCGCCTGACCGTGACGGGCGGCAACGACACCGGCCTCGAGCACGCGATCAACGCCGGCAAGGCGTACACGATCGGCCGCGGCCTCGACAACGACATCGTGCTCACCGACATCGCCGTGTCGCGCAAGCACTTCGATCTGCGCAACGATGGTGGCTCGTGGGTGATCGTCGATCGCGGCTCCGGCAACGGCACCGTCGTCAACGGCAACCTCGAGGACAACCCGTTCATGCTCGCGAACGGCGACGTGATCGAGATCGGCAACACGACCTTCCGGTTCGACTTCCAGGTCGTCGAGCTGCCCCGCAACGACGTGTTCGATCCCGACGACGAGATGTCGACGGTGGCGGGCAAGCCGCTCAACGCGAAGATGCTCGAGTCGATCGACGTCCAGATGGAGACGCCGCGGCCTGCACCACGCGTGACCGCGACGCGTCCCAAGACGTTGCCGCCGCCGACGCCGCTGCGCCCGCGATCGATGACCCAGCCGCCGGCGGTCTATCCGTCGCAGTCGATGCCGATGCCGCAGCTGCTGCAGCAACACGCGCAGCCGCTCGGGACGCCGTCGACCGCGCTGCCCGCGACGACGCTGCCGATGCCGCAGATGCAGATGCAGAACCGCGCGAGCGGGCCGCACGCGCCGACCATTCTGTCGGGCGAGCCGATCAACCTCGCGAACCTGATGCCGACGACGATCCCCGGCGGCATGAACAACCCGAACCCGGCGACGCTGCACCACGCGGGTGCGATGGCGCCGACGATGGTGCCCGGCGGGCCGATGCACCCGATGTACGGGGGCGGATATCCGATCGCCGAGGTCACGCCGCACGCGCAGATGCTCGTCGTCCAGGGCCAGAACCGGCGCGGCGATCTGTCGACCGCGCACGTTCCACCGATCTCGTACGCGCCGCTCGCCGCGGTGCCGCAGCCTCGCTACTCGTCGGTGACGCCGATGGAGAAGCGGACCAAGTACGTGCTCGCGCTCGCCGCGATCGCGATGGTCGTGCTGATCGTGACGATCGCGATCGCGAAGAGCGGCGGCGGGACGAGCAAGAAGGCCCCCGTCGCGACCGGTTCGCCCCCACCGCCCAAGGTCACGCCGATCGAGCAGGCGAAGCCGCCGCACGTGGGCTCCGCCGCACCGGTCGCTCAGACGCCGCCGGCGCCGCCCGTCGTCGCGCAGCCCCAGACCGCGCCGCCGCCGAAGCAAGAGCCGCCGAAACAGGAGCAGCCGGCGATCGTCAAGCAGGACCCGCCGAAGCAAGAGCCGAAGACGATCGTCAAGCAGGACCCACCGCCGCCCCCGCCGAAGCAGGAGCCGCCGAAGGTCGTCAAGCAAGACCCGCCGAAGGTCGTTGTCAAGCAGGACCCGCCGAAGGTCGTCAAGCAGGACTCGCCGCGCCAGGCGAACAAGTCGCACGACGACGTCCGCACGACGAAGCCGCCGAAGGAAGAGCCGACGCCGCGCGAAGCCCCGCCGAAGCACGTCGCCACCGCCGACTCGACGGACAAGGCAGACTCGCTCTACAAGGACAAGAAGTTCAACGAGGCGTCGAACGCGTATGCCACCGCGGCGAAGCAGACGTCGGATCCCGACGAGGCGTCGCAGCTGCGCGCGAAGTCGCAGAAGCTCGCGCTCCTCGCGCGCGCGTTCAACAACGGCATGGCGCCGGCGACCGCCCCCAAGGATGCGTACGACCAGCTGGTGTCCGCGAACAACTACGACGCGACGCTCGGCAGTCACTTCGAGGCGGAGATCACGCAGCAGCTCGCGAAGATCGCGCCGAAGGCCGCGATGCAGTTCGCGGCGGCGCACAACTACGAGAAGGCGCACCTCGTCGTGCAGAAGGCCGAGTCGCTCGGCGTCGGCGGGGACACCAACATCAAGTTCGTGAAGCAGAAGCTCGAGGGCGAGGCCGCGAACCTCTATAGCGAGGCCGTCAAGGAGTACGACTCCAACAAGGACGACGCGCGCGACAAGCTGAAGCAGGTGAAGGCGATGCTCGACCCGAAGAGCTCGACCTATCAGAAGGCCACGGCGAAGCTCAGCGGCGGCTAGCCGCGCTCAGCCGAGCAGGCTCAGGATCATCTTCTCGAGCTTCTCGAACTCGAACGGCTTGTCGATGTGCGCGTCGGCGCCGTAGATCGGCGCGGTGATCTCGTTGGTCTTCTCGCCGATCGCGGTGACCATCATGATCTTCACGCCCTGGGTCGCGGGATCCTGCTTGAGCGCGCGCGCGACTTCCCAGCCCGACTTGCCCGGCATCATCACGTCGAGGAGCACGAGATCGGGTAGCTCCTTCTTCGCCAGCTCGAGCGCCTGGGTCCCGTCGCTCGCCGTCGAGATCTTGTAGCCGCGACGACCAAGGCGCGTGCTGAGCAGCGTGACGATCTCGGGATCATCGTCCACAACCAGGATCGAGTGGGCCATGCATTCAGGCTAATGTTGCGCGCCTTGGAACACAAGCGCCGCACGTGGTTGTGGTTCGTCGTCGCGCTCGCCATCGGAGTCGCCGCCTTCTCGATGATCGGTGACGTCCGCGGGCTCGGCCACAGCCTCACCGGCTTCGGGTGGTGGGCGTTCTTCGCGGCACTCGGCCTCGCGCTCGCGAACTACGTCCTCCGGTTCGTGCGCTGGCAGGTCTACCTCGCCCGGCAGAACGTCTCCGTTCCGCTCGTCTCGAGCGCGCTCACGTTCGGCGCCGGACTGTCGCTCTCGATCACGCCCGCGAAGCTCGGCGAGCTCGTGAAGAGCTACCTGCTGCGCGAGATGCACGACATCCCCGCGCCGCGCACCGCGCCGGTCGTGGTCGCCGAGCGCGTCACGGATCTCGTCGCGCTGCTCGCGCTCGCGGTGATCGGTGTCGCCGGCTACGGCGTCGATCCGACGCTGGTCGCGATCGCAGGTGCGCTGATCGGGTTCGGCCTGTTGTTGCTGGCCTGGCCGCGCCCGACCCGCGCACTGGTCACCGCGATCACCCGGCCCGAGAAGTTGCGCCGGTTGCGCGAGCCGCTCCTCGAGACGCTCGAGAACCTGGTCGCACTCTGCCGGCCGGTGCCGCTCGTCACCGCGACCCTGATCGCGATTCCCGCGTGGGCGTGCGAGTGCGTCGGCTTCGCGCTGATCTGCAACGCGTTCCCCGGGATGCACGTCGACCTCGGCCTCGCGATGGTGATCTACGCCGGCACCACGATCGCCGGCGCGCTGTCGTTCCTGCCCGGTGGGCTAGGTGTCACCGAAGGAGCGATGACGCTAGCGTTGGTGAGTGGTGCCGCCCAGTTCGATCGGGCGAGCGCCATCGCGGCGACGCTCCTGACCCGGCTCGCGACCCTGTGGTTCGCGGTCATCCTCGGCGTCGCGTTCCTCGCGCTCGCACGTCGCAGGATCGCCCAACGTACAAAGTCCGCGCTATAACTCGAGCATGTCCTCGGTTGGCGTCGACTTCGACTTCCCACGCTGGCTCGCCGCGAGGCGCGGTCAGATGGAGCAGAGTGCCCGCGAGGGTGCGGCCTACGCGTTCTCCGGCGAGCGCCGGTTTCGCCGCACGCTCGCGATGGCGCGACCGGTGACGATGGCGCTCGAGGCGACGACGCGCCTCTGGAAAGACGTCGCGCGCACCGAGCTGCTCGGCACCGCGGTGAAGGTCACCGACGGCCAGTTCCCGCGGGTGTGGGAAGCGGCGAAGAAGTCCGCCGGCATGCTGAACGTCCGGCTGCCCGCGATCTTCGCGTCGCCGTCGAGTGGCATCAAGGTCAAGGTGCTCGGCACCGAAGACTCGCCGCACCTGATCGTCAACCTCGAGCTCGCCGAGAAGCTCGAGGACTACGAGCTCGTCGCCGCGATCGCGCACGAGCTCGCGCACATCCAGAACGGTCACATCCTCTACGCGACCGCGCTGCACTACCTCAACACGTCGGCCGCGTTCTTCGTCCGCTGGGTCGTCCAGCCGGCGATCATGACGCTGCAGGCCTGGTCGCGCCGCGCCGAAGTCACCTGCGACCGCGCGGCGCTGATCGCGGTGCGCGACCTCGACAAGACGCTCGGCGCGATGGTCAAGCTCGAGCTCGGACTCGACAAGGGCAGCGCGTTCAACGCCGATGAATATCTCCGCGCGTTGCCCGAGGTGAAGAAAAGCATCGGCCGCTACGCCGAGCTGTTCCGCTCGCACCCGTACGTGCCGAAGCGGGTCCAGGCGCTGCGCCTGTTCGCCGATTCCGCGCTCTACGCGCAGCTCACCGGTCAGGACCTCACC
>Ga0307509_10002691_pt1 | contig 28385 bp, 32 predicted proteins | sample 10_EM_MG_FD_202245 | JGI IMG/M metagenome (GOLD analysis project Ga0307509, IMG submission 202245) | Populus trichocarpa ectomycorrhiza microbial communities from riparian zone in the Pacific Northwest, United States - 10_EM | ecosystem: Host-associated > Plants > Roots > Unclassified | place... | reverse complement strand
TAACGGGAAGAGGTCAATCCCGACAAGCCCGATGATACCGGCTGGACACCGCTCATACATGCAGCTTTGAGAGGACAGGAGGAAGTGGTGAAAATACTACTCGAACGGGAAGAGGTCAATCCCGACAAGCCCAATAATTACGGCCAGACACCGCTCACGCATGCCGCTGAGTCTGGACATGAGGGAGTGGTGAAAATACTACTCGAACGGGAAGAGGTCAATCCCGACAAGCCCGACAATAGCGGCAAGACACCGCTCTCGCATGCCGCTTGTGATGGACATGAGGGAGTGGTGAAAATACTACTCGAACGGGAAGGGGTCAATCCCGACAAGCCAGATCAAGACGGCGAAACACCGCTCTCGATCGCTACCGAGAATGGCCATGAGAGGGTGGTAGCGCTTCTACTCTCTCACAAAGCGGTAATCCCCAGCACGATTCAAAGCACTACCTCATGGAAATGGCCGCCCCCCTCTCCTTTTGGAGTACGTCTCCCATAGCGACTGTCCTTAGACATCACCCTTTGTCGACGAAGGAAATCCCGTGAGATGGGAATGCACACATACACCATACCCTCATGAACTCCCCCGCCTGGGATTTGCTTTTATTGTCGAGGGAGGATTTATGAGTTTCTGTTACCATGTACAATAGGGCTTAATCTATAGCCGTGGGGTAATCGTTTTATTGTTGAGATGGTCCGGTCTAATCTTGCAGTTTTCATCCTGTTATTTAACCCTTTTCCGCCTCTAAATTCTTGCCAGCGCTTTTCTTTTTCTTTTCCTTTCTATCTCGCAGGCTTTTCCTTGCTTTGCCTCCTTCCCCTAAACCATTGATACCCAATATATAGAATCTTATTACATAGAGGAAAACCGGTGTATGATAGCGCCCGCATTTTCAAGGTCATCGTCGGCGACAATATAAAAACAATATTATACCTAAAATACTCAATGGGATGGTCGAGCGAACAGTATTTTGTCTCGCTTAGGGGATACCCACCAACCCACCGCTCTATTGACTTAAGTATGGAGATATTGGAAATGCTGCTCGCCAGACTTTCCCGGTATCTCCTTTGTTCTTTAGCTAGCTTCCGGGGAAGTGCGGTGGCTTCGGACATGCGCTGTGGAGTCAGGCATATGGGATATGGCTTCCGGGCGTGTTTGTGGAAAGCATTTCCTATGTAGGAATGCAGCGATCGGAACGGAGGTGGAAAGGCTGAAAGGAAAACCGGAAGGAAAGCGAAAAGGTAGTAAAAAGGGTTCACACCCGGAGAGAAAGGTACGGGGGGTGTGAGCAAGTGATGATTGTTTCTGCATTTTGTTAGCATGAGTTTCCGGGAAAAAGGGGAAAAGGTGGGACAAGGAGCAAACTGTCTGAAGGCACCTCCTGATGAGGATAGGAGGAGTTTGTGATGATATATACTTCTGTTTTTGCCCTAGTTAGTTGAGGTAGTGGACAGGTGTCGTTGAGGTTCAATACTTCTTATTTATAACTAAACTAGCTAATGGAGCGACTACCTATCCGGGCTTGCACAACCATACGGCAGTACGTTCCAAGGAGTACGCCAGTCCCAACCCCGCCTAGCCCGCAGTACATCTGGAAAAGTACCACCCGCGCGATTCGTAGACCTAAGTCCGAGTATCCGGCCAGCACACGGGAATCACAAAAATAAACCACCCAACTAGGGTACGAACAAAGTAAATCCTCCTCCCATAGCCATCCATCAAAAACTACCGCAAGCAAGGTCATAGCCACAACCAAGCCCACACTCCGGCAAACCGGTCATGCAAACACGACAAAAGAAATCCAACACAATCTCAATGGCGCCCGCCACGCCCTTTCCGTCGCCGACCACGGCCGACGGTAACAAAACCAGGATCACGAGCATGACGAGCGGATCCAACTCCCCCAGCAGCCGAAGCCACCGGAGAACCGTAACCACCAGCGGGAACCGGAGGAGGTGACGAGGAAACAACCTCAACCACCCGAGCCTTCCGAGAAGCCACGCCAGCCTCATCGTCCACCCAGCGCACACGATGTGGGTTACGTTTGGCAACGGTCCCATCAGCCGATGGCGACCGTTCAACCTGTACCACCACCGGCAACTCTGGCTCAGCCACATCGGGCTCAGGCTCCTGCACCATAACAGCGGAAGCCACAGTAGTCACCGTCAACGCCTCCACATGCGCCCCGAGGGACGCCACCGTAGGCGCAGCAGGCTCAGCCACCGGGGCGAGCACCGCCACTTCATCAGCCACCCCCTCACGAAGAGGAGAAGAGGCTTCAGCACCGTCACCCTCACGAGAGGGGGAGCGACCGAATGAAGAGCATCGAGCTCACGGCGGAGGGACTCACTTTCCAGAGCCGACAAATGTAGCCGACGGGAGAGGACGGAAACGTGATGGCGGAGGCGGGAAACCTCAGCCTCGAGGGTCAAAGCTTTCTCGACCGTCCGACCAAGAGCCAGGCCCGATCTTGCGACCGCGGCGGCAGAAAATGTCGAGGAACCTCGCTTAACTATGACGATCAACCAGACCGACAGAAGACCGACCGTATGACTAACCGACCGATGGGAAGAAACCACCGACCTTTCAACCAAACCGAAGGGAGGAAACCGCCAGCACTCAACCAAGGAGGAAGAAGCAGGTGCGTTAACCACCAAAGGAAGGAAGAAGCAGAGGGCAAGCCGACCGAAGGAAGAAGAAAGCAGAGGGGAAGATGAGGAACCTCGAAGATTGATGAACAAGATAAAACAGACCTTGTAAATCAAAGAATTAAAATCAAGCAGAGCCCAGCGGAGTACTTGAAGTTAAAGACTTGAAGCTATCGTGAAAGAGGGGGCGATAAGAATCAAGGAACAACACTGGTCAGAACCCAAAATGTGACTGATCACAAGGAGGTTTCTGTCGTTGAGGGAGGAGTTGTTGTTGTGAAGAGAAGGGTTTTTCCCCCGCTTCAGTGTGCGATCGTTTATGTGTGAATTCCTTGGCGTTTTTTGTTTCGTTTCGCCGTATATCGCCGACCAAGTCTAAAAGGAGAGCGGAGCTTCTATGTCACTCAGTAGTTTCCCACGCAACAGGTTCTGTCCGGGTACGTCCGCAATTGAGGGTCATCAATGCCCGGAGAAGGCCACATAGAATATAAGTTATTATATGGATTGATATAACCTATATTCTATTATGGAAAAAATATATTGTACTGCACATATATTTTTGAAGCCACCGCAGCTGGGGCATTTAAGCCGGAATGAGTCAAGGACTGGGATAATGATATTCCCACACCAACATAATACTGGGGCGAATGACCGCTCAATGTATCATATGTGTTTTCACGGGGAAGCGCTTAGGCCACTGGCAGCACCAGCAGATGAAATGGGGGGTCTCTGGGTTCTGGCCATGGGAAAATGGGGGTTAGCAAACAAGGATAGGAGAGGTGTTGGAGCATCCTTCCATATTTGGTATGGTCGACTGCGGGGTGTTATGTAAGCCGGGGATATGCCAGCGGTGATGCGGCGGCGGCGAGTGAGGCTCTGTGAACTGGGGAAATCGTGACTGCGTCCGTTCTTGTTACATAGCCGGGGCCACCCCCACATTTTCTCTCTCTCTCAATCAATACAACAACACTCGTTTCAACAAGAGGCAGGAGGTAGGGTACGAGTGAGATTGTATGAGTAGGGGAGCTATAACAACAAAAGAGGAGTTAACAGCCAAGGGAAGGATTACAGTTGAATCACTAACAATGGGAAATTGATAAGGGTAAAAGAAGCGATATTTATGCGACCTGAATTGTGGCGACCGTGTAGCATCACCCATTCTTGCTGGAGAGAGTTGGTGTTGAGCTTAGACACGGTTTAACCCCAGTATGTTGTTTCTCTCGCACTGCTTGTTATAAGATGGGTTACTGTGAAACTTTGGTGACTTTGGAATTTTGGATACCGTACTCGAGTACTCCCTCTTTTCCTCTATCCCGGAATGCTAGAGCCAGGGACTATACCTGTTATTGTTCACCTTATCGAGTTTCGGGGGTGGCGCCTTGGAGCTGTTGGTTTAAAAGTTGTTCCGCCTATTCAATTGCCACCTCAAAGTCGCCCCCATGAGGCCAATGGCAGCCGGAGAACACCCACCACACACCAAGTCAACGACGGCGCCCAAAACAGCCATCAGGGAAGCCGCTCAAATCCCGGCAATTCCCCCGACACTCCGCTCCGCTCCTCTCACCGCCAACCACCGGACCTTCTCCTGGGAAATGCGAATCCTAAAACTAGCACACCAAAGGTAGAAAGAAAAAGCGACACTCCAATCGGACAGCTAGTGAGGAAATCTCTGAGAAGCAGCGATGGCGGTTAGCCCTCTTGATTAACATCTCCCAAGGTCTTGGAGACCGGCGATGGTCTCGCCCTGGTGAAAACTAAGGATTACCGTCACATCCTTCACACAGCAGTGGGGGCGCAGACTTTCCTGGGTCTGTGGGTGCTTCGGAGGTGATAGATCTCGGAGACCCCAGGGTTATTGGCTACCACCAAAACGATCACACCCTCTCACTCGAAGTTCCTATATTAGATGTGTCGGAGGTCGCACAGAAGAGGCCGGAGATGCAGTGTATAGTAATGGGACTTGAATGATAAAACAAAGAAAGAGGTTGATTCTATCTTGCTTGCTCGCCTATAGACGCACCAGACTGCGGTACTTTATAACAATCTGTAGTATCAACATTACATCAATATGACTCTAGTTACTTCCCGTACACCAAATTCCAAGTCGCTTGGCCATTGGCCGAACATATGTGCACCGCACATTACATTCAAGTAATACTTCCGACACGCCCCCACTTCAATGATTCCCTTTGCCATATCAGAGAAGTAAAGGAAACTAAATCAAAGTTCAAGATATACTACTTGTAGCCTCATTAAAAACCCAGAGCTCAGAGCAAAACCCAGTGGGAAAAAAGCTTTCTGAGAAAGGGAAAAGAGTGCTACACAGGAAGCGAGGAAATGAAACAAAAGAAAGGAAAATAAAAGTTAACTAGTCTAAGGTGTCTGGAAACTCTCAAACTCCTGTAGTCCCACCCACTGAAGGTGAACCCAGAAGACGGGTGTTGAAAGTGGCTTGGTTATACATCAGCAAAAATTAATCCTGCGTCTGAGGCGCGGGCGCCATGTCCGGACGCATCCGAGGTTGTTTTTCCGTCCTGTGCCTCCCCAGCGTCTGGACGCCATTGCCAACACCGCTTGCGTCCTGACGTAAGGTCGGACCTCATCGACATCCCGCTGCCACCCCACATCTCCTGCTCTTCTCCCGCCCCTTATCTCACATCCTGACATCTCTTTTCCTGCCTCGCATCTCCGCAGCATCCGGACACCTCCCCAAGGTAGCCCCTTTTCCTTCTACTTTCGGGCGTGCTCATAACAACTTGCCGCTGATATTACCCTAGTCATTCCTGCCTGTGTGCCTCCTACTACTAGTACTACTATCGTGCATAATTTGTTTGTTTCTACATGTTTCTATTCCTCTATGTCTATATCTCTACTATATACTCGTCTATTATACACGTTTATCGTCTAGTTGGGATCGTGACGCCAAATCTCCGTCGGGGAGCGATGTAGCCCACATCTGGGCTACGTCGCTCCCCGAGTTTATTTTATTATACAAGCCCCCTCTGTGATCCTAATTGATCTCATTAAACATGCGTAAATCAATCCAACTGTTGACAAGCCAGCGCCGGTCTGTCTCAGGTATCAGATGCGCCAGGCCTAGGATCGTCTCGATATCCACAATTGTGAACTCTCAGGTAAGGTCTCTGAGCTGAACGTTAACAGATCGTATACGTCCGATGGTCGTCCGGAGTCTACCAGGCTCATGAATTGAACCCTGGCGAGGCGATAGACCGTATCCGTCTGCACATAGCCCGACCGGATTTTGAACTGAGCTATGAGCCTTGCCGGGAGACGACCCCTGAGCGCATCATACATATTCTCCCCACCAGCCTGTATCCAAACGCAATCGTTCCGACGCGTCTGGTTATGGAAGAGTCGAGTACCCGTGCATCGGGCTGTGTGTATGTCGTAAACACCTGACTCCTGGAACGCAAGAAGCGGGATCTCCAGCTCAGTCCGTAGTTCCACCGGCAAAGCGCGAAGTATGGCTGGATTTTCCGGCAGTTGGCCGTCGGGAGGCAGGCTCAGTCAGCTATATTGTATCAATTCCCGACAAATCGTCTCCGGGGATATATCGCATGCTCTTTCAAAATCAACGACGTCGTTGATATTATCACGACATCCCTTCAGAATCCTACGATGGGCTGGTGGGGTTGGCGCGGGCCAGGTCTTCTCTAAATGTTCTACCACCTCAGTTGGTAAATCAGCTCCTGCACGTTGAAGAAATTCCAAGTTCAAAAGTCTCGTGCGGATGGCATGTTGTCGACCGTAGCTGCTTAGTATCTGTCCTGCTGCATCGATTTTATTTGAGCGTCGCTATCCATCCTTGATTTGCTCCTTATGTGTTAGCTCTCCATACTCGGTAGAATAAATGGGAATATTGCCGAACATGTAGATGTGATCGCGAAAGTGACTGATTAGATGCATCTTAACAAAGGTGAAATGAGATTCGGAATGTATCAATTCCCTACGTTGGTCGTTGTCTTCTTCACGATCGTCGTTACGGATCCGCCACCGTTGGGATGGGGGTACTCGTTCTCTCATCTGGGCTATCTGACAACACAGCTCCTGGCGCAACTCATCAGCCTTCTCTTGCGTCCGTTTCGATATGTGAAACTCCAAGAAGATGTCCTTTGTCTCGTGGAACTGCGTCATATATTCTTCCATATAAGATATAGTCTGGGGTGTGTGACTTCGGTATTGAGCCATCATGGTGAATGCAAGCAGTGAGCTGACACAGGTGAGCGCACGTCTGAATGGTTGCACCTGCGTACTATCAGGCTGTCTCAACGCCACAGTGAGAACTCCCAACAAATAACGCCCGGGATTCCTGATCTCTTTTCCTTGCCACTGCGTAACCTCCCTGTAGGCCTTTTTGGGGACAAAGAATCCCGGATAAGGAGGGCAAGCTTTTCAGGCGTCGTCGAAGGCCTGCTGTCGTGCATGTTTTTTGAGAAATCCCTGAATCCAGTCCATCATATACTTGAAGAGTCCTAGATATATTGTAAGAGGCATATCCGGCTTGTGCAGATCAGGCGTCGAAACTATCACGAGTCCTTGAAAAACGTTTTGCCCCATCTTAATACCATGAGTTTCATTGGTGTAGCGAGCGTGAGCAGTGTCGTGGGTCTCGGAATCTAGGGACAGGTTTTCGCCTTTGTAGCGTTCGTATCTTGTATAATCTCTAGCACGATGGTGGCTGGCTCGGCTTCCTATTTCTTATGGACGCACCTCAGATTTAGGACAGGTGTTGGATTTGATCCCGTGTAGGGTAAGGTTTTCCATATGGTCCGCAATCCACCCTGACATTATTGGGAAGCATCTTGGGATCTTGCCGTCAGCACAATCGATAGGGGCGCCCTCCCGCGCCGCACCGTTCAATGGCGCAAAAATGAGTTCATATAGGCCACCGAGTGTGTCGGCCTTTATCCGTCTCTGGAGTTTGTCAGCCCTACAGAACTTTGCGAGCTTGGGCGGAATGGGCAATAGCCCAAGAAACAGAATCGCCATTGATCCAGGTCTGTTACGTATTGTCGACGGAAGATTTCCAATTGTCATATAAACCGGCCATGCTTTCTTGTCTCAGGAGAAGTTGGTGAGATTTGTCTGATCTGACATCCCAATGATTGTAACCACAGTCGCCCCTTCCCGGAGTGTTTCCTGTGATCTATTAGTATGCTTTCACATAAAAAAGGCTCCGCGGCAGTACTTGGACGTCCCACCACCAGTCAGCAGTAGCAATTTCTGCATAAATTCTCTGTCCGCTCTGGTCGTATTCACGGCGTGGCGCATAGACCAAGTCATCACGATAGGGTATCTGGCGAAGAAGATAGCTCACGCAGAGTAGGACGTTCCGATAGAAGAATGGTAATGTTCTCTGACCGTCCTCCACATGTCCCTCCAACCATTGCAGATACGGGCTATACGGATCCAAGTGTGGGAGAAGATTCTCCACCTTATGCATAGAGCTATAGCCGACGGATGTCAAGTTTCTGATACCATTCGAAAAGTAATCGTTAATCCGCGTCTTTGAGACTTTGCTCTCAATGAACCAAGATGCAAGTTTGAAACCTTGTGCAGAAGCAAACTGAGCCCATGGGTTCTCGCACAAATCCCTGCATTCTTCCTTATACTCTTTAACCTCTCCAATGGCTTCCCCGGCGCCCGGATAATCCTCTTGGTCTGCAGCCAGGGCATATGTGTTGTCCTCGGGTACTTCTATTTCGGCTTCCCGCCTAAGCGTATCATCAGATGCGTCACGCTAACTACCAGCTGTAGCTCCGGCAGGATCTGATTCGTTATCAGAATCGGAGTGTTCGATGGGTTCGTTGGCGTCTGATAGGTCAGTCCCCCAGTCGGTAAGGACATCCACAGGTGGATTCCGTATGGTGGAGGCAAGTACGATATCGAGATTTGCATGCGCACTTCGCAAGTGTGTCTCGTATGCACCTGCACGCTCGGATCTTTTGCGACAAAATGAACATTTAACCCGCATAATAGAATTCAGCGTCACCAATTTCGGGAGTCCAGTGTGGGTGATAGTAGTGTGGGGTTGTTGTTGTCTCAATCTTAACGCGTGCGAATCACCCCAAGATGCTGGGCCTAGCGCTTTACAAACTGATCTATCACCAGCTGTCGAACAGGTTTAGTGTTGTGTGTCGCGACGTCACGTGGTATCAGCTGGTTATCATCTTGCATTCACAGGAAACATCTGAAACACTAATGGACGCCAGACGTGTCAGTTCTTGATGCATCTTAATTCTTGAAAACAATTCAAACAATTCATGATTCTTTCAAACCATCTTGAATGTCTGAGAGTTGTATATATAATGTGGGTTGATCACGACAGCAGCAAGTTCAGACCAAGGATAATCCGACATCCACAACATCCACAACATCCACAACATCCTCTATATTCACAACACTAGAATCTCCAAATCAACTATCAATATAAACGAACCCTCAACAGACATGGCGCAAAATATCAACATGCAGTACGTATTCATGCCAAATGCCGGAGTCCTTGCGCCGGGACAGACAGATCAACTCCCGCCTGGTGCGCTTCAAGGGGCAATCAGCATGCATCGCACCAACCCAGGTAGTTGAGCGGTTAGCGATCATAAGCTAAACATGGTCTTCACACAAGTCCAGGCTCAAAAGAAAATGTAGATACAGTGGCGGAACTATGCAAAAGATCAGATGATAGCAAGGGGCTTTGCGCCAGCAGGGCGAATGGCCAAAGAATTCTCTCACGCCGACTTCCTGCCAATATACACAGGCAGGAGGACCTTGTGTCCTGCCTGCGATCTCATCATCTCCGCAGTGGCAGCCTATCATATGCATCGTTTAGAGGATATTGCGGAGGCAGTGGTGGAACTAGTCAAGGACAGTTGCCGGAAGTTGAATGACACAAATAACAAAGGCAAAATGGTAGTGCCGATTCCCGCAATCCCCCCTGGGCAGGTCGTCGTGCACCCATCGTTACTAGTGCCAGGGGCCCCAAATCAGTGGAGGGCTGCGACGACTATAGGGAACCCAGGTCAACTTCCTGCAAATCCTCCCCCAGCCCACGTCCCTGCAGGAGGACAACTTGGACAGGCTCCTCTGGGTGTGGCTGGTCCAAACATACCAGCTGCACAAGTCAATGTCCCAGTTGCCGGACAACTTGGACAGGCTCCTCCGGGTGCGGCTGGTCCAAACGTACCTGCTTTACAAGTCAACGTCGCTGCTGCCGGACAACGGGGACAGGCTCCTCCGGGTGCGGCTGGTCCAAATGTCCCTGCTGCGGGACCGCTCGGACAGGCTCCCCCGGCTGTGGCTGGTCCAAATGTACCGGCTGCACAAGTCAACGTCCCTGCTGCCGGACAACTCGAACAGGCTCCTCCTGGTGCGGCTGGTCCAAACGTCCCTGCTGACGGCCAACTCGGACAGGCCCCTCCGGGTGGGGCTGGGCCAGACGTACAGGCTGCACAAGTCAACGTCGCTGCTGCCGGACAACTCGGACAGGCTCCTCCCTGTGCAGCTGGTCCAAACATAACTGCTGCACAAGTCAACGTCCCTGCTGCCGGACAGCTCGGACAGGCCCGCCTATGGGATGTTCCTGCGGCGGGTTTGGATGTACTTGTTCAATCTGAGAATGATCCTGGGCACCCACAAATGGTACGTGGTTCGGGTTCACTGGATAATGACCCTGCGCCGGCGCAAATGTTACCTGATCCACCGCATAATGGCCCTGCTGCAGTCCAAAACCAACCTGTTGCCCGTGGTTTTCGCCCAGCACCCACCCGTAGGCCCACAGGTTAGTCACTTCATAAACCATCAGCCTGTTTCAGGGTTTTACTTACTGACTTATAAGATACAGATTGAAGCGCTCTACTTGGTCGTCCGCCCACCGTCCATATCGTTTATGTCCTGCCATCGCAACATGGTCTGGCCCTATCCCAGTTTGAAAGGAATTAGGTAAACGTCACCCCAAACTATAACTTACTCCATTGGCATCCCCCTCATGTCAAAGGGGTAGTGTTCGCCGGGTTGGATTCCTATGACATTCTTGGAATCTCAGCTATGATTTACAGATCCGTACCTCACCACTGAATCCGCTACATACTTGGCGTTATAGGGGAAGGGCGTAGAAGGTTACGTAGGTCCCCTATGCGAGAGTTGGATAGCATAGATTATGTCTTCATCGACAGCGATGAAACCGTAAGAGCTTGCCTCCTTTTCAATCCTGTGCTCGACAACCCCCTGGATCTCATAGTGTACTATTACCGTGATCAGGGTTCACAGTGGCAAGACACCCCGGGGCTGAGGAGAGTCGACTATCTCAATCCAAATGACCTTCGAAACAGGGCCAGTGATCCAGCAGCACGTATAGGCCAGATGCATTCCCGGGAATTATTCGATGACAGACCTGCTGATCAGAAGCATAGTGATACGAAAGACGCGCGTGAGGATGATACCTCTCATTTATCCGAGTCGTCCTTAGCCCTCTGAGACTCCGCACATGGAAGTGAGATCCTCTTTATAATATTACCACTTCCGCCTGCAGGACACGCTAAATGGCCAGCGAATCGTATCCCCCTTCTTGCCAAATCGTTGAGCGAGCAGAATCGACAGCTACCATTAAACGTCCTCCATCACCCAGCTCAAGGCAAAGATGACCCCATGCATGCCATACAGCTCAATGAGGATAATCGCACGGCGGATACGCCCGAAAAACGCTGTTTGAATTACCTTATCAAGGAGTATCGGAGATCCGATGAGAGGCGCAAACGTCGTGCTTGTTTCGACGGCGCGAGCACAGAGGACAATAAGTCTAAGACAGTGCGTACGGGTGCTGGTCAGCAGAACTTGACAGGAGAACTGATGGATTCAATGGCGCGCCGACTCTCGCCAATGTGTACCTAGATGAGCCGTAGATTATTTGTCTGGACTGTCATTTCAAAGGGTCATTGATTGTTTCCTTTCCTTTCTTTCCATTGATCATTGTGTGTGTAGCTCAAAGCGATGTTTAATCTCGTTCCTTCTAGATTGTGTGCCCGTCCCGTATACGTGCAGAATGTGATATTCCGGTAAACAGTCGACGTTTGTGCGCCAAGACTTGTGCCATTGATGATGCGGCTCTTATCACAGCTCAAACCCTTGTGTGATCGTCAGGGGGGGGGATCATGCGATTGACGTCACACCACATCGTACCCCATAGCGCTATCACAGAACGAACCTCATACACACAAACGCGTGGCGAAATTCCCACAGTCCGACACGCCTACAGCGCTGCACATGTGGTTGTCTACGCACAGTATAGCAAGGCCACCTACTGCCCATCCTTCCCCTCTACACCATCGTTCTACCTTCAGTTTCACACACCTTCTCTCCTCGTCAGTATATCAAATGGCTCCATTGAGAAAAACGCATGCCTCGGGGGAAAGGTCAAAGTAAGGACTATCTCTTCATCAATTGAAGAGTGCATTACCTTAAGGCTTCTGTTATTCCCAGACGCAAAACAATTCAGCCCCCAGGGGTTGACCCCACTAGGGCAAAACGCCGAAAAAGCCATCCTCGTGCAGCTGCCATTGCCGGTGAGGCGTCAAGGACGTAAGAAATCTTCTCCCTTTAGCATGATTACACATTCCAGAACATCCAGATATGATCCAACTTTTTAACTTCAATAGTCGTTTATTGACGTCCGGTGCAAGACCACCCTTTGAGCCAGCCGTGGAGGATTCGAGGTGAGGGTCAAACATACTACGCATATGTCAGAAATTTGTGACCTAACCACAGCTGGAATCAGGGGGCGCTATGGGGATATATCCTACGCTAAAAGCTGGTGTGGGTTCTTGAATGCTCGCGAGCCTACAGCTGCATACAAGGGATGGCGCGAACAAGTCAAAGCATATATTACAGTGCTCAGGTGGAACCCTACGAGTCTGACTGGCACCCAAATGGACTTGGTACTCAGTTTCGCACGCTCCCTCACGCTTGTCAAAGACTGAATGAAATTAATCATGACAAACCAGCACCCCGAAGACGTCGATGAAGTCGAATGTCAAATAAGAGTGTTGGTTAGGGACGCAGCCAAGAAGCTTCAGGCGACGAATAATCGTCTCCATTCGGAACGGGCAGAGGATCCAATAGATGCAGAAGTCTGTGATGTTCAGAGTCAGTGTTCACTCCTATTTACATTATGTGATTCTACGACTAGTACTCACAGTTTTTCCAGTGGCCCAATACGATTGGGCCTCTCCGTACTGCCGAAGGCCGATCAGGATCCACATTATTCAACAAACAGGTGCAACGAAAGCCGGGGACCCCTTCTTGCACTACCCCTGGTATGATGAAGACCCAGGCGGAGGGATTGCGTGGGGAGTCTTAGCATCGCCAAACTTGCAATCCCTACTCAGCGTGCTCAAGCGACAACATGTGGAGGACCCCATCCAATATCCCCGATATCTCATCGGGGCCACTGGGCAAGGAGCCAACGCGTTACGCCGGCGACCGTCAGACCCCCTCCCCCTCTCGGAGCTCATATTTTTATTTACAGACAATGACATCCGGGTGTGGCTGCTCGCTAAACCTGGCAAAGATCCTCTTGATCTCCTGATACTGAATTCACGCCATGATCAGGGAGAGGGCCGAGACGAAACCCCGGCGCCCGCCTCCAGTGGACATCCATTTTTCGATCGTAAGGGCTGGGACCGGTGGGGGCAGTGGGATGACATCGGCACAGGGGATGACGACAATGACAGCGAGAGTCTCAACCAAGGCACCGGTAGCCAAGACGAAGACAATGTCGGTCACAGTCACCACGACAATGATCGGGTGCCGCCGGGACAGGTTCCCACTCCTGATCACCGTGGTAGAGACAGTATTCAAGGTGACAAAAAGTAAGTTTTCTTTTATTTTCATTTAACATCTTATCTAATCATATATCTAGGGCGACGACGGGGACAGCGCTGAATCGGAGTGTGGGAACAGCTCCAGGAGCGATTATTCTCCCGTGGGAGATCCACGTGGCAGACGTACCGGGCATTCAGACACCAGGATTCAGACACTGGGCCATCTGAGAAGGACCGGGCTAGAGTCCTGAGGGCTATTGTTCAAAACGATCCCTGGCTTGCAAAACTCTTGAAGACTCGCGAACAAGTGGCTGTGGCGCCCCAACCAGGATCGGAAGGTGTGGCGCGCAGGACTAGAGAGCGTGTGGCCCAGGGCGTGGGCACGATGGCACTGTAGACACACCTGCTGCCGATTCAGAACTACCAGAAGATCGCGATATTTATCGGGCCAAGTCTCCCACCCCTGCGCCTGAGACATTTACTCGAGCAAAGTCTACCCCCCCTCCTCTGACCCCTTCTCACTCAGCCATCAGTTCTCGTGCGCCTACGCCGAGCGTTCCTCATGATACCAGAAACCCCCACCCACCCCAGCAAATTGCAGCAGGGGGATCTCGCTATACCCGCCCCCCAAATGTGACGAATACGGCCCACGCACCCAGCCCCAAACCGCATAACACACCTGAACCCCTGACGCACACTGCCCCCCAACATGGGAGAGGCCGTTGAGGGCGTCACAGAACATGAACTTGAACGTTCTTGCCACTCCCCGCTTATTTTTTTCACGCCACCCCAAAAATTCCAGATTACATCTACATGCTTCCAAGATGTCCCGTATTTGCTTACCTTTTCGTGTCAGCTACACACTTCCCAGACGTCTCATATTCTTTACATTTTCGTGTTCCTATCCCCTGTATAATAGTCATCAATTCCTTGTACCCCTTACTTTGGCGCCTGGTATTCGCTACTTTTCGAATCTCGTTGCCAGTTACTATATTTGAGCACATCGCATTAGTAGACATGATCCGCCTGCGTCTGATTATTCAGAAGGTTGTATTCCTTGCATACAGATTTGAGGGTGCTGAGTGGTGCTGATTCGCTGTTCAGAGATGAGACTAGATACTCCTAATCCTCTTTGGGCGTGGTGCGTGTTTTCTGTGCAACCTCGTCGTCAATCAATGCTGATTGCAGCTAGCTTTCGCCCAGCCGGCGACATTTGCGCCACCATCATTTTGCTTATTCTTTCCGACACCCAACACCTACGTGTAGGGTCCTATGGATTTTAGCTCCAAAGCCCAACTTGAACCTTAACGATCTCAAAGCCCCATTTCGTAGGGAAAATCTCGACCTTTGGACTGTGCGTTCCTTGTAGCTCTCCCGACGACAGTATGATGTGTCCTATGAATGTTACGATTGTCCGTGTAGCAGGCGCCGCCACAATGGCAATCATTCCAATACACATGGTAGGCAATTCTTTCCCTGTCATACCGACTGATCGTCTGTGCAGAGTTATGTCCGGTCCAGCGTGAACAACAAGGATGTATTCCTCTCAATAGGCTTTCAAGGAGCTAAGTCGAGCAGATTCACCGTTCGGAGAGGTGAGTAGATACTCCTGATCATCCTCTTTTGGCGTACTGTGATTCCCAGGCAACCTCGTCGTCAGCCCATACTGCTTGTACCTAGCTTTCGCCTAGCGACATTGACGCCACCGTGGTTTCGCCTCTTTTTCTGACACCCGACCCCCATGTGTGGGGTCCTCTGGAGGTCTTGAATTTGAGCTCCAAAGCCCAACGTGAGGCTTCACTATCTCAAACTCTTATTTTGTAGGGAAATCTCCTGCATCGGACGTCCCGTCTAACTCTCCTGCTGACAGTATGATGCGCCCTACCAATGTTGCGATTGTCTGCGTTGTGGCCGCAGCCACGATGGCAATAATTCCCATACAGATCGTGGGCAATTCTTTCACTGTCATACCGAGTGATAGTCTGTCCATCGTTATATCTGGTCTGGCGTCAGCCGCCTGTTACAGATTATTCACAAGCCAGTACTGTATTCCTTGAATACAGTTTCGGTTGGTGGTGATGATTCGACGCTGGGAGATGAGAGTAGATCCTAATCCTCTTTTGGCATGGTGAGTGTCTCGTGAACAGCCCTCGTCGCTAACCGATACTGATTCTAGCTAGATTTTGCATGTCCAGCGACATTAGCGACAGCTTCATTTCATCTATTATTTCTCATGATAGACCTGTGAGTCCTAATTCTTGAACCGCGGATATGGTATTGAAAGTTTAAACCCCTTTGGGTAAGCACATCCCTCCCTTGGATACCGAGTGATAGTAAGTGAGCCTACCACACCCCTAAATCCTAGCGTACAGGTATAAGACATAACGCGTCCTCTTCGACGAAAGGAAAATACTTACTCCTCACTTCCACCAAACTCGACACATCCAATTGCCAGATTGACTCCAATCTTTACCAACGTTCACTACCCGTCCTATATCCCACATGCATCCGAATGCCAGCAGTCAGCCAGCACCCCGGGTAGGCAATCTTAACAGGCACAGGCGCGACATCATACCCGACTCCATGGGGTCGAGTCAGCCAACTCCACGAGTGGGCAATCTGAGCCGGCCAAGGCGCGACGTCATACCCGACTCCATGGGATCGAATCAGCCAACTTCACGCGGGGCAATATGAACAGGCGTAGACGCGACGTTGTACCAGCGCATAGGCTGTCCAGATCGGTAACACAACAGACCGAATCCCGCAGCTCCAATAGTGGTAAATTGTTGGGTCGTAATTCTTCCCCACTACCAATCGCGAGACGGCTTCTAGCACGACCGGCCAAGCCCCTCCAGAGTAGCACACTTCAGACCACTGCATATACTGAACCTGAGATTGAGGCTGAAAGACCAGGGCATATGGAACCCGTCTGCCTCAGCGACGATAGCAGCGATGAGTATCAGATATCACATCCAGGCGATAAAACTGAACCGGACACCAAACCTGAAGGAGCGAACCTCGCTGGTGCGGATGAGACAACACCTAGACGTCGTCATGGGCCATGATTGGTGGAGACACACAGAAACAATCGCCCAAGAACTGTGCGAATTTCCACGAACTCTGGTTCACAGGAGGCAGCAATTGTCCCACGGACACCTGCGGCCAGTGTGACCATAACTCCCAGTAGGCCCTTGTCCCTGGCAACATTCCCATCATCAAGCGTAGCACAGTATTCGTCCCCACTTGGCGTCCCTAGCACAACATAGTCTGGTATCAGGAGCTCAAATCCACCAGGCGAACTGACTACAAGAGGAACTGTGTCTGTCCGGCATGTAATTAATTCGCGGCGAAATACAGTGACCGGCGTGGAGGGGGAAATACAAGGCGTAGCAAAGTATCTGATGCTTCAGTACACCCTTTATATTAACCCACTCCCGAACCCGTTTGCTTTGATGTCTGAGGTGTATAGTGTTTGCAGTCGCGTGCAAGATGAGATTGCGGATGCCGGAAATCTTGAACCGTCGTCGAAGAGTATACACATTGTAAGTCAGAGGTCACAAACATAAAGGGTGAGGCACTAACTACAAAAGAGACGTCAAAAACACTCTGGCGTGTGGGCGCAGTTCGTCCATTATATAAAAAATCATATACGGGAATTATATGGACTACTGGGCGACCCCACTCCCATCGCTCATAGAGTCGAATACCTTCTTGTGGATGACAGGTTCATGTGCCCCTCAAATGGGTATGAGGTGTGTATCCGCCCGTCGCCCATCGCCCAACCAGGACTTCCAATTACCACTGACTGTAACCTGGATGCAGCCTATATCATTCTGTTGCCTCGCACCTCAGATTGCCGACACCATCCATGATAAGTATTTCAATGGCAAGAGATAGCTTGGGATGCTAGACCCGGAATTCATCAATCGTGTCAATGGTACGATGGTGTGTCTCACTTGTGCAATCCTGTGCCATCAACTAAGTGCATAGCGACTTGGGGTGTCTCAGGATCCTCCGGACTTCAAGCCTGACGGAGTTGCAGGTAGGAGACCCTCAATGTCCACCCCGTCCTTGGTTTTTGTTCTGATGACTAACGGATCTTGCAAGACCTTTTCTTACGGCAGAAGAACACCTGGCGGGCAGTACCACGGCCAATGCAGCAACTCATGCTCAGGAATCTGCGTGAGACGATCACAGACAGGATCCAGCAAAATCATCGTATGATGCAGGAAAGTTTTAAAGGCTTTGCTGACAATCATGACACAGTTCATGCAGAACTGGAGCGTCAGCTGTCCACGTGTCAGCTATGCAGCCGGAATCCAAGACGAGCTGCTGTCCGGGAAAAGACACCGCTCAACAATCACGCCGGGGGTTTAGAGCACTACCTGCACAGTCAAGATGCACCCCAGGGGAGCGAACTGTCGTTTGACTACAACGAGGCGTTTTTGGCCTAGGCGCTTCAGATGCTAGATTCAGATCCGGTGAGCCTAGGTAACTGACAGGAGCTGACGCTGGGACGAGCCCAAGAGGGGCCAGCGACCCCGGGTTTCGCCAGTCGGCTATCGTTGAGCCTGGACAACTTGCAGGAAAGTGACCCAGGCCTGGGAGAGAATGGTTTTTTGTAGAATTGGCGATGTGTGAACCGTTGAGTTTATGGAATTTGATTTGGAGGAAATGTAAAGTATTAGATTTCGGTTGGCCGACCTGTGGAGCCGTGAGGACAATTTGGGGTATATTTCTGAGCAAGATCTGAGCGAGAGCTCAGAAACATAGAATCGCCGTGGCCAGAGTGTCCTGGACGCCCTGGTCATGGCAGTAGACTAGTAATAATAGAATATCACGATGCAGATGAGGTTCAAAGTCACAATTCAAGGAGCATCAGCGCCTCGAAGCTTTTGTGAATCGTACTCTGTAATACGAATGAATAGTGCAGCGATCGAGACGGGGTGTGGAATATGTGTGTTATCATGACGCTGTCCAGAGTATGCATGTGAGCTATGACGACGTCGTCAAGACGCCTTCTGGAATATGTGTGCTATCACGAAGCCGTCGACCGTATGCATGTCAGCTATCACAACATTGTCAAGACGGCGTCTGGAATATGTGTGCAATCACGATGCCGTTGAGAGTATGCAAGTGAGCCATCATGATGCCGTCGCGACAAACATGTCAGCTATTTGGAAGGCATTGGGAGCCTATAGCCAGACATGGCGATTGATGCAGAGGAGGTTCGAATATCGCTGTGTAGCATCCGGAAGACAAAGCATCCAGATTGTCTTCCAGATGCTCGAGTGGAGTTGGATTCCGCCATGACGAGGGAGGCACAGGAAGGAGGTTGTTGGGATGCGGGAGAGCGTAGGGTCTGAGGGCATCTAGTCGGATGCGCTTGGTGGTGGACGTCGTCGGGACGTCGAGGACCCAGGGGTAGATGGTGAATAGTGTCCTGAGTAACGGTTAACGTTCTGAGTGTCCTTAGCGTCTGATGCACGGGACGCTCAGGACACATATAATAATTTTTGCTGATGTAGCATCCACTATGTTTTCTGTTGTGGGCGTATGTTGAAGTGAGATCTCGCCGTTTTCATATGTTTCTCTTATACAGTGACGCTTGATTTCAATTTGTTTTGTATGTTCATGGAATTGTAGGTTTTGGATTAACTTGATGGCCACTTGATTGTCGATATAGAGTGTAATTGGTGGTGCTGCAGAGGGGGAACCTTTATTAGTACTGAAGGTTTCATGCATTTCGGAAAGAATTCGCCGTAGCCAAACTGCCTCTTTGGATGACTCACTGGCAGCCACGTACTCAGCTTCTGTCGTTGATAGAGCAATAAGAGACTACTTTTTCGACTTCCGGGAGATTGCAATTCTGGCGCAGAGAAAGAGAAATGCTGCAGTCGAGTGGCAGTCAATAGGATCTCCTGCCAAATCTGAATTAGTGAAGCCTGCAGTGGCTGGCCAGCAAGAGTTCTGTAGTGTTTAGGCAGGACTGGGGTTTTTGTGTAGATGAGAGAGAGTTGCGCAGTTTTCTTCAGACAGCGTAGTACTCGTTTGGCCATCCCTAAGTGATGTTCTTGTGGACTGGCGGCAGACTTTGATAGTACCAATATGCTGTAGGCCAAATCTGGTCGAGTGGCCAGCATAAAGTACATGATACCTCCTATAATCACTTGGTAAGTCTTTATCTCTGTAGGGGGTAGAGGAGAAGATTCTGTCTTGGTTCTAGATCCTGGTTCAAGCGGTGTAAGATGCCCATTACAGTCTTGAAGGTCAAATCTTTTCAAAAGAGTCAAGACATAGGGTGCTTGAGAGAGGACAATCTGGGTAGGACTTTGGCGAATTGTAATTCCCAGATACGCTGTGCTGGCCCAAGATCTGTAATCTTGTACTTCGATTTCAATGCGTTTTTGACTTCGTCCCGTGGGCCGATAGCGTTTCCTTGTACGCAAAGGAGAATATCGTCCACATACAGCAGAACCATTCGCTTTAGCTTAGAGAAATAAACGTTCGGGTCCAAGACACTAGGAGTAAAGCCGAAGGTGGTCAGTGTATTGGCAATATCTTTATACCACAAGCATGGTGCCTGTCTTAGGCCATAGAGTTCCTTTTTCAGGGGAATCTTTGACGAAGAAGTAAGATCATGCGCTAGCTTGGGGTCAAGCCACTCGATGCCTGCAGGGATAGTAATCGCTGTTAGTTCTTCTATCAGTAGATTCAGAAAGGCTGTTACCACATCGAGGTGATATATCGTAGCCTGTAGTTCTAGTGCAAAGGCAACATAGATGCGAAATGTAGTTTGTGGAGCAATGGGGGCAAAGGTCTCACTATAATCCACGCCATGAACCTGCTCAAATCCTCTTGCCACTAGCCTAGCCTTGTAGCACTGACTTCCATCTGCATTAGCTTTCAGTCTAAAAACCCACTTGCAGGTAATCAGTCTTAAGTCATCATCTGTGACGTGATGAAAGGTCTCATGGGCTTTCAGCGAATCATACTCGCTTCTCATTGCCTCCTGCCATCTTATGTCAGATGTAGCTTCAGAGTAACTCTCTGGTTTACCCGCATCACTCTGATGCAAAATCTCAGCCGTACTCTGGAGATCATTGGTTCTAATACAGGTATGTTCTTCTGCTACCATTGGAGTCTTAATTTGTATGCAGCTTGATCTTCGCAACTGAGTCTCTGGAACTGCCTCAGATGACTCCATCTCACTGTCTATTGCGGCTGAGGCTTCCGGTAAGGCTCTCTCGGCACTTACTTTCTCATCTAGTATCTTAGATGGTATATCACTAGGAGCTTCTTTCTCAACTAGACTTTTGCTTGGCACTGGGTCTTCAAGCTCTGCACTCTCCTCATCTGTATATACCTCTTCGGGCAATACTGCTTTGAGCACGTCCTCAAATCCCGCATCTTCTACTATCATCCCCTCATCGAAGATAACATTCGATGCTGTAATCATTCGCTTCTCTACAGTATCCCAAAGTCTCCACATTGTGGTAGAATCATGTAGATAGCCAATCATAGTACAGAGTCAGGAGCTTTCACCAAACCTTCTGTGCATGTGCTGTGGTGGTGGGACTAACTTGTATGCTTGGCAGCCATATCTCCATAAGTGGTGAATAACTGGCTTCTTGCCTGGGTTTAGCACTTCATACGGAGTATTGTGAAGTAGTGGCCAGCTTGGTGAGCACTTGTGAAGATATGCCACAGTTGAGATGGCCTCAGCCCATATGGCAGTATGTAACTTAGCATCAATAAGTATAGAGCGTGCTTTGGTGACCAGAGTTTGAATGATTCGCTCGCTTTTGTCATTTTTGTCTTGAGTATAAGGTGGAGCTGGCTCCAACAAAATTCCCGAAACTCTAAGAATTCCCCGAAAGAGTCTGTTATCGTACTCTCCCCTTCCGTTATCGTAGCGAAATGATGCTATGGGCCAATCAGGATAGGCTTTTTCCATCCGTGCTAAGAACTCTTGAAATACTGATGTCATTTCAATAGACTCTTTCGATCTAACCCAGTAGACCCAAACTCATGGCGAGTAGTTGTCCACAGAAACCACAAAGTATCCCTGACCTGAGAATGACGGTATTGATATCGGACCACAAATGTCCGAGTGCACTAGCTCAAAGGGCCGTGATACTGAAGGTACTTGGGTTCGGATAATCTCTTTAGTGTTGCTTACTGAGTACGCAGGTCGAACACAATAGCAGGCCAGCATTTGCGGGAACTGACTCGCCTAAGATGTACCGTATACTTTGAACCCCAATATGGCCAAACCGCTTGTACCATAGCTTGAGAGTAGGTTTGCTCGCACTCATGGCTGCTACCTACTTTCCTCTTATGTGCTAATTCGGATAGGTTATCAGGACTCTCAATCGATAAAGGTCATTCTCTCGTATGGCTAGTTTGATCTCGTCAGAGGAACGATTCCGATCAGCAATGAAGCAGGTATTGCCTTGAAAGATAAGCGAGTACTTTGCCGGAAGTTGACTGATTGACAACAGGGAAACGCTAAAGGCCAGAGCGTAGAGTGCCGTGAATAGGAGTACAAGTCCAGACCCTACATCCTGACTAAGTTCTCCTTGTCCGATCCCCAAGGCCTTCAAGCAATCTCCAAGCAGAATGCTCACAGGTGAGGGCAGAGTTTGCAGATTGTGGAATGCAGATCCGGTATCACATATGTTATCCGAGGCACCTGAGTCCACTACTTATTCGTATCTGCCTGTGTTGCTAGAAGACCTAGTTGCTACAAGCATCTGGACTCTCGTCAAACTTGCTAAAGCAGTACTAGTCTCATGTTTGGGTGGATGGAAGTGAGTAGTACTTCTGACAGTACTAGCCCGTCGCTTAATTTGACAGTCAGATTCTCGGTGGCCCCGTACTAGCCCACAGTACCAACAGGAAATTGGCTCCTGACCACCCGCTGTCCAGTGCCCTCTTCATCTTCCTCGTCCTATCATCCCTCTTCCCCTTACGTAACCAGAACCACCTTGCTTTCCCCTTCCAAAATGGGTTTTGAAGCTCCTACTTGTGGTGGAACTATTCGTATAAAGGGCTGTTCCGGAGGTGATACTAGTGTTTAAACCAGTTTGTTCATTGTTGCGACTGTTGGCTGTTGCTTCAGCTTCGATCACCTTGGAGATAAGGTTTTCTACTGTATAGCCATTTGGTTGGTGGAGTACGATGTCAACGAAGCTATTGAAAGAGGTAGGAAGTGTGGAAATGAGGTGAGAGGAGAATGCTTCGTCGAGGATAGCTTGGTCAGTACCCACTAGTTTTCTGCGAAGTTGAAGTATCCTCGAAAGACAGTTCTGGATTGGTTCTGTCGGTTCAGGCTTTGATTGGTTGAACTCGCAGGCGAGCATTGTCCATCCTGCTCGGGATCCACTGGTATCCAACTTCTCGTGAAGACCTTTCCACATTTCTGCAGGTTCATATTGTCCACTGATGTACTCCTGGATTTCTGGAGTACATGAGGTGAAGATCTGAGCATAGGCTGCCACCTTTCTACGCTGGTAATCTTTCCACTTCATGTATTCATCCGCTGAAGGTTCCACTTCTTGTTCATGAACGATCTGGAGACAATTTTCTCCACGAAGAAAAGCACGGATATTGCGTACCCAGTGAGTGAAGTTGGTATCGCTTGGCTTATCAATCTCACCGAATTTGCATCAGTACCTTTCCTTGGGTAGAGGGAGCAATTCATCATTCGGGTGAAAGGACATGCTGGGATTGTGAGGGGTAATTCCTTCTGAGATCCGTGAGCGCAGTTGGGAGCCACTCCGGGCTCATAACCTCTTGGAGGTTGCACAGAAGAGGCCGGAGATGCAGTGTATAGTAATGGGACTTGAATGATGAAACAAAGAAAGAGGTTGATTCTATCTTGCTTGCTCACCTATAGACGCACCAGACTGCGATACTTTATAACAATCCGCAGTATCAACATACATCAATATGACTCTAGTTACTTCCCCGTACACCACATTCCAAGTCGCTTGGCCATTGGCCGAACATATGTGCACCGCACATCACATTAAAGTAATACTTCCAACAAGATGTGTTGGAATAGTGGCTTCAATGTGACGGAAGCACGCCTGGTTAGGCATAGTGGGAGCTCGCTCATTAGTCCTGTATCTAGATAGCCCCCTGAGGTATAAGTACCATGGTCTGGTGCCTAAGAGACAACGGACAATCTTGATCCTTATACTACAACCGTATTCCGTTCATTTTCATTCACCTCACCTACGAGATATTCCACAAGATGTCTAGTGACGGTAGTTTGAGGCCGTGAAGAGACTCCTGGAGTCAGATTTTGCCATCCGACCAGACGTTCCTTATGCTTTGGAAGGTGTGTGGTCCATATGTGAGGCTGACATGAGGTCACTTTTCACCAGGTTCTGGCACCTCGCAAAACTCACAATGCGCAGTCTTTTTTAGATTTTAGACGAAGTAGGCATGAGGTGTAGGGTAGACACCCCTTTTGGCCATCTGGACAGGTTCTGATTGGGCTTCGTATTAGGGAGCAGGAGGTGATCAGCGAAACCTGATTTTGATTATCTAGCGTGACCCCCGGAGGGTCCATGGCCTACCCTGACAGAGCGGTCTCAACCCTTGCCCACTGCAGCCGGATCGCTAGACACAGAGATCCCTCCTGATAGAAGTCCCATCTCCAGGCTTCTGCCCTTGGGGGAACTGTGAAAATGGATTTACACTATAATATTCTGTACTCGTAATCGAGGCGCTTGTGAACACGGCAGCTATTCCCTGCTGCCAAAGTTTCTCTTTTTTTCTTCAGATCCTGGTGTCATGCAAGATGAGTCGTGGGCACGAACATCGTTGAACTTGGGCACGAGCAATGTCCGACTAGCGTAAAACGTACTGCAGGACTAACAAATGTCCGGTGCACTTCTAGTATGATATCATAAATAGAAGTTGTTTGCTGAACTGGGATGCTTAGTCATGGAGCTGTCTTGGTTGTCATTGGCAGCGGGTCTCTTGTGCCTTTTCAAATCTCTCCCTTCTCTAATGCACAGGTCTTTTCTTCTAGTATGCCAAATCAATCAAACCGGTCTCACTATAACTCTTATTTCCCCTTTGTTATCTCTCTTGTTCTCACTTTCGGTAAAGCTGCTCCTATCACTTCCCGTACTCAACCAGTGGTTGTGTGAACACTCGGGGGGGCCCGCTCGCGGCGTTTCGTTTCTGACAGAAGCGACAACTCTGCAAACTACACCAAATTAGGATATTTAAGTAATATTTAATGACGCTTGTGACCATAAGTCAAGGCTTACACGAATACCAGACTCCCGTAATCTTTAGAATTTTATATTTCCGGAATGGGACATTGGCAGGGTGTGCTGGGGACTCAAGTGGCCTCCAGCTGATAGTGGCGGGCTCATATATTATGACTAGTGTAGGAAGTGAAGTGCATATCTTTCTATTGCAATATTTCAAGAGGTCTAAACCCACTAAGAGGGGGAGTGGTGGGCTCAATTATCTAACTATGACCTGGCTAGCTGACCGACACCTCTAGTGTAAATTACAGAAAACCCAAAAGTAGGGACATATCCTAGCAACCCTCGACTACATACCCCTTAATCCAACTAGAATGATAACCAGAGGAGCTACTCATACCCGTAGAGCCAAGATAATAACTGCAAGAATAAATCAACCAGAAGCATATTGGATATCCCTCTCCTCGCCTAGGATTGTGTGAAAACGCAAGCCGGCGGAGTGGTTACGACATTGGCTCGATAAAACACCCCCTGATTTTAGTACCATACGAAAATGACAAATATCGTAGGGTTACTGGTTGCCTTATCTATCACGAGGGAGGATAGGGGGAGGATCTAGCCTTGGAGGGGGAAGGAAGGAGACATCGTTTGAGACGGAGCGGTGGCTGCGGATTGAAAAGAACTGGCTGAAATAGTACTAGGCTGTTTAATCTCTACTATTAGTACAAGGTTATGTGACTCGGACTTTAGCACAAGTACGGTAGTCTACGTTTATATTCCTTCTTATCATCAGGTCTAGTGGGGGGCAAAAACATAAAGGCAGGTATCAACGTGGGATTGGTTTTCCACATTTGGTTGGCTTGAGCGGATTCCCCGCAGCTAGCTACGAGGCTGAAGACCCCCGCTTTTGTTCATCTCCCAGAAACTCTTCAACCGAGAATATTCAATAACTCCTCAACAATAGCAGAAATGTCTCAATATCACGCTAACTCCTTTAACACGAACTCTTTTAATGTGTTGAACTATACTGTTTCCGATGATCGGTCTCAACTCCTAACCTGGCTATCACCCTTGGAGCCCAGGCTACGGCATCGGGACATTCAAGAGCGCCGCGTCGACAACATCGGGGAATGGCTCATGCGAACCGAGGAATTCAAAAGTTGGTATGGCGAGAGTGGGGAAGGTGAAGATGATAAGGCAGTCTTATTTGGCTATGGAGATCCAGGAGCCGGGAAGACATTCATCAGGTAAAGATTACTCTTGTGGAGGGAAGAAAGAGAGTTAATGCTAATATGCCGCGATGCCAGTTCCCTGGTAGTGGACAGGTTGTGCGACCAAGCTAGAGGACAAAACACCCCTGTTACATGCTTTTACTTTGACTTTGCGGCGCGGAAGGATCAGTCTGCCACAGCCATGCTGGGTTCATTGTTGAAGCAGATAGTTAGTGGGATGGCAGCGGTCCCAGAGGATATATCACGAGCCTTTGAAGAGGGGAAAGAGGCCATCGGTGGACGGGGACCGCAACTTCTTGATATTGTCAAGATGCTACAGAGCATCACATCCCCACGGCGCACATTTGTGTGCATAGACGCTTTGGACGAATGCGCGGCGGTGCATAGAGTCAAGATCCTCGATTCACTAAAGCAAATCCTGGAGAAGTCCCCGCGCACACGAATATTCATCACTGGGAGGCCCCATATTCGGGCCGAGATGGAAAAGCGTCTTGGCGGAAAAGTGATAAGTGTATCTCTATGTCCTAACAAAGAGGATATTATCAGATACATCCGGGTTAGGATAGGCGAAGATGAAACGCCAGATGCCATGGATGCCAGTCTGACAGCAGATATCTTGAAGAAGATTCCCGAGAGTGTATCCGAAATGTAAGTAGGGCAATAATACTTGGAATCCCACCCTACACCATCCACTGATACATACCTAGGTTTCTACTGGTCACCTTAAATATTGAGGCAATCTTATATGAATCAACAATCTATCGGAGACAGGAAAAGCTAAGTAAAATAATGGATGGGTCTGAGTTGGGAGAGGTTTATGGTGCGACGATCGCGCGGATAAAGGCGCAAGATGGGGATAAATCGAGACTCGGGATGGCGGCGTTGATGTGGATCAATCATGCAGAGCGGCCGTTGCGGGCGGATGAGCTTTGCCACGCCCTTGCAGTCGAGCTGGGCTCCACGGACTTCAATATTGGCAACATCCCTTCGATATCTACATTGGTTAGCTGCTGTCAAGGGCTTATTGCTGTAGATAAGGAAGCATCAACTGTGCGGTTGATTCACTTTACTCTCCAGGAGTATCTTTCTGCCCATCCCGATATATTCAGTAGACCTTACTCGGCAATGGCAGAAATCTGTTTAACCTATCTGAGCTCACAACAGGTGAAAGTCCTTTCGGCCAGTGCTTCTTCTGATAGCCGGAATACACCCTTTCTGGAATATTGTTCCGTGTACTGGGGAGTCCACGCGAAAAGGGAGCTCTCTGACAGTACGAGGTCACTTGCCCTGGAGCTATTAAAGCGGGATTATGGACAGATATCGACCCAATTTCTTCTAGAGCGAGTAGAGTTCGTAGACCTTGACGACTATGGTACTTGCTTTCCGTTCAGTGGACTACATTGTGCGTCATTCTTCGGAATTATTGAAGTTGTAACCTCTCTGATAGAGATGGGATGTTATTATATCGACGGGGGAGATTCTTCTGGCTGCACGCCACTTGCATGGGCTGCTCATAATGGACACGAGGAAGTGGTGAAAATACTACTCGAACGGGAAGAGGTCAATCCCGACAAGCCAAATAATTCCGGCCGGACACCGCTCACGTATGCCGCTGTGGAAGGACATGAGGGAGTGGCGAAAATACTACTCGAACGGGAAGAGGTCAATCCCGACAAGCCAGATGATGGCGGCCAAACACCCCTCTCGCATGCCGCTTCGTCTGGACATGAGGGAGTGGTGAAAATACTACTCGAACGGGAAGAGGTCAATCCCGACAAGCCAAATAATTCCGGCCGGACACCGCTCTCGTTTGCCGCTGGGTCTGGACGTGAGGGAGTGGTGAAAATACTACTCGAGCGGGAAGAGGTCAATCCCGACAAGCCAAGTAATTCCGGCCGGACACCGCTCTTGTTTGCCGCTTTGTCTGGACATGAGGGAGTGGTGAAAATACTACTCGAACGGGCAGAGGTCAATCCCGACAAGTCAAGTAATTACGGCCGGACACCGCTCTCGTATGCCGCTTCGTCTGGACATGAGGGAGTGGTGAAAATACTACTCGAACGGGGAGAGGTCAATCCCGACAAGCCAGATAAAGACGGCGAAACACCGCTCTCAATCGCTACTGAGCGTGGCCATGAGAGGGTGGTAGCGCTTCTACCCTCTCACAAAGCGGCAATCCCCAGTACGATTCAAGGCACTGCTCCATGGAAATGGCCGCCCCCCTCTCCTTTTGGAGCATATCTCCGCAGCCACTATCCTTAGACATCACCTTTTGTCAACGAAGGGGATCCCCGTGAGATGGGAATGCATATATACACCATATCCTCATGAACCCCCCTCCCCCTCCCGCCTTGGATTTGTTTTTATTGTCGAGCGAGGATTTCTGAGTTTCCGTTCACAATGTATAGTAAAGCTCGGTCTGTGACTGGAGGGATT
>Ga0307509_10002690_pt1 | contig 28385 bp, 27 predicted proteins | sample 10_EM_MG_FD_202245 | JGI IMG/M metagenome (GOLD analysis project Ga0307509, IMG submission 202245) | Populus trichocarpa ectomycorrhiza microbial communities from riparian zone in the Pacific Northwest, United States - 10_EM | ecosystem: Host-associated > Plants > Roots > Unclassified | place... | reverse complement strand
CCCTAGCTCGGCCCCGGTCTTCTAGGTGCTGCTACTTCTAAAAAAACTCCCCTGCTCGAGCTTCTCCTCAGGGTATTTTCTATACAATTTATGGGTTTTCTTTGCTTTTATTTGTCTACGGCAGTGGGCGGGTAGGGCGGGGAGGTTTTATTACTTATAAGTGTTTTTCTTATTGGCATAAGGAGGATTTTACTTTACTTTTGTTTTTTTAGTCATCGATGGCGATGCGACAGGGTTCTGATGATCCCGCTCGGAGAGTTTTGCACGTGTTGTTTGAATTCTGTTTTTTCCTTTGTTAGTTTTGTAATTAAGGTTTTTTATATGCCATAGCGCGAGCTGCATGCAGGATTTTGTACCTAAATCAATAATCACATGATTCAAAAAAAAAAAAAAAAAAAAAAGGTACAAAGACAGCATTCAGCTTTAACGCTATGTCCAACAAAAGCCCTACCCTCCTCACCCCAGGAAACATCCAAACCCCCAAGTCCCTCTGGTATGAGACCAACCGCACATCTCGCCTATCGCTCAACCAAATCCTACGAACATACTCGTACACCTGAAGGAAGTAGAAAGGAAAGAAATAAGCAGGAAGGAGAGGAGAACCCTTAGCGACATCTACTACAGAAAGTATAAAAACATAAGAGATGAATGAACCCCTGACAAAGGAAATTTACGTCTAATAAGTGACGTGTATCAGCCTGAGCTAGGAGGTGAGAGTATGGATCTGCATGCCGGAGTAGTGCCGGGGGATGAAGCGGTGCCCGATGGCAGGATAGGACGGTGTATGGAGTGTGTGCCAAAGCGGCATTAGCGACGGCCAGGAGGACGGGCGTAACTGAGGCGGGTTTTTGTATAGCGACCGAAGGTTGACCCCGGAAAAGGGGGCAGTAAGGTGCCACCAGGGAAGGTGGGAAGAGGGGGAGTGGGTGTAGCTGTAACCGGGTAAATGGGATGAAGACCAAGAGGGTAGGGGAAGGGGGATGGGAGGAGGAAGGACTTCCCAACACTTGAGACGACTGACTAGAGTAACCGCGGCCGATGCTTTTCTGAATGCGAAATGACGACAAGGTGCTGAAGTTACTAACTGAAGTGTTCCCCGACAGGACCATACAATCGAGATGGTTCGTGAGCTTGAATAGTATGTTCTCCTTCCATATATAGACCCCTTCCTACTCTGGCTCCTTCCTTTCCCTTCTCTTCTTCATTTACCTTCTAATCATCCTACAGCTTCTGATTGTCCTTATTTTACATCAGAAAGCAATGTTTCTCTTGACAACAATACTTTTATATCCAGCTGTTAACTCTCGCAAGCAATCATAAAGTCTCACTTACGTTTAAAACCTATCATATCGGTAAGTCTCATCTGAGGCTTTTTTGATCTGCCAAATGAGCCTTCACTAGCCCTTTTTAAGCTATACTGACTGATTGAAGTGTATAGAATAACTTACTGTCAAACTGAACCCTTCAACCGCTTCCTGGTCCTCAAAGGTAACTTTGTCACTCAGGGTATCCTTTTCCAACCCTCATTCGTCCCTACCAAAAAATCAGTCCGGGTAGACATGACAGTTTGCTTCCCCACTAAGGTAAGTTTTTCACACAATTCGTCTCTTCACTTTCCTTTCTTATCCTCCTCAAAAAATCAAACCTTTGAAGTGTGGGCTGCCAGGATTTCTTCTGAGGCACTGTGAAGCACTGAGTAAGTTCTTTACTGAACTTGCGCACAGCTTGTATGAGTTCTTCTAAGCTTTTCTCACTGTAAAATGATAGCTCACCACTATTCCCTAGATACATTAGTGGCTCTCTGTATTCAGCTGCCACTGCCTAATAAAAGGTTAGTCTCCTGCATCTCAATTGCGCCTTTCCCCAGATGGAATAGTTGCTGATCGCTATTCCCTAGATTTCTTGGGAATTGCCCTCTTCTTCGGCAAGCCCAGAGCATTCTCACTTAATTCATTTTAGCCTTCTGCATGTCGCATTTGCTCCTGTTTTCACATAGAATTTAATTGGTTTGTCAGGATGCCTCGTTCCACAACGACGGAGTTCCATACCGAGCTCAACCTGAATGGTGCTTCACATACTATGGCTGGGAGGAGATACCGCGCCATTCGCCAATTCATTCGCCAGATGTGCCAGGAGTGGAATATCGTCTCTCGCAGGCAGGCTGGTGACATTTTGTAGGGTCAAGTTAGGACAGAGGCCATCAGACACAGAACCCTGGAGGGTTTCCAAGCCATATTCAACAGGCCAACGAACGGCCCATATTAGTCTTTTCACGTCGCCCTGGCTTCCCTTCTCATTGATGTGCTGAAGACGGCAGCCCAATCTCGTCACAGTGCCAGACTTAATTCTGATGATGAGCAAGAGAAGGATCCAAAGGGCGCCAATAGTGCATCGGCCGAAACAAGACCATTGTTCGTCCCCAACCGATTCTTCACCAGAAGAGACCAGTACGAATAATATTCATTCAGACGTCAGGTGCCATTGCTGGGTAGGCTTGCCCTCTCCCATGGGTTCTGCATGGCAATGCAACTCCAAACAAGAGTTGGCTGGCGGTCCTTCGGCACTATACTTTGCAGGAGCTTGGTGAAGCTGCCTGTTAGTAAATACAGGACGGCGAGCACCCCCGGCAGTTCCTTGGGATTCTTCATGACATTCAAGGCATCAATGTCACTCCGGATGCCGCCAACCAGATCGAATTGATCGACAACTATCAAGTTAATGCCTGTCTTCGTCTCTCCCATTGCACTACTCTCACTGTTGCTTGCTTCCTCCACCGAGCAGCTGTTGCCCCACCTGGTGGTGGCGACCCTGTTCATCCCAATACTTCTCTTGCTAGGCACAATCAGGGCTATCTCGATCAGGGCCAATTTGACGTTGACGAGTTCTACACTCACTCACTTCCTACTCTGATGTGCCGGAAGATGTCAGATGCTGTGCAAAGCGCAGAAAGGCCTTTCCCATCTCTCCTACAGGCTGGCAGAAGAGAATTCGGAGCACCGATCTCCTGCACTCGTGTGAACCAGCTAGTTGGGTATAGGGGCTCTTATGCAGGACAAGATGTCCAAAACGTCGCTCTTCCACCAGGTGTCCCACCCCCCAGGTAGAAGGAGCCTTAGATGGAGATGGAGGTGGGATTTTTCTGGGGCTTGTTTGTGCCAGGCTGGGTCTTTGGATGTTTTGGGTAGTTTTTCTTTTGTTTCACGGGCTTTCTTCTTTGGTTCTGCTTTCTTTCTCTCTCCATCTGCTAATTGTTTTCCTAATCCTGTCTGCGCCACCATACAGCTTTACTATTCTCCGAGCGATAGGGCAGTTCTTGTTTCTCCAGCCTTTCTTAGATTTTTTTTGCTTTCATTTCTAGCTCTTGATACTACTCTTCTTAATCCTGAAAGCACTGTTTTCCGGCTTTCCTATATCTTAGTCTGTAGTCTTAGATTTCAATCTTTTTAGAGGTCTTTTCTTCAGAATTAGTAGGCAGTGAAACGGAGGTTTTTTGAGATGCCAGATGTCACTTACATCCTTGATCTTGCTGCATTCGCTATAATCTAATCCGCTAGAAACTATAAGTTATGTCTTTCCGGGCAAGTGATCCAGCAAGTAAATACAGTCCCAGCAATTCTGAATAGGCAATCTCTAGTCATCTTAGATTTAACCATGCACATCGTCTTTGAGACATTTGGAGGTCAAAAGCAAATAGGAAGGTCCGAGTACATACCCATGATTTACACTGACCTTGGGTCCTAGCAAATCTGTATCGTAACATAAAGCTCTTTCATCTTCAATTGGAAGCTGAGAGTTTATTTATCCTTTTGAAGAGCTTTCACGTATACATACTATTCCTCCAACCCACTACAGATACTGCATATTAATATCCAACCATGGCTGGAAATACCGGTAGAGGTGAGTCAAGCCTTTGGAAAGCCAAGACGGGCTCCCTGAAGCCTTAAATACAACACTCTTGACCTCAGTAGTAGCAGTTTCCCGAGCTCAGGCATCATCCTTGAGATCTTGAGTATACTTCATAGAGGTTGGAATGCCTGTACCCGAAAGTGAATGACTAGTTAATTCATTGATTAAGGAAGAGGAACTGCTGGACGTTGACTATGAGGATCTTCCCTGACATCTCCTAAGGGCCTGAAAACGTCCTTTGGAATTCATTCTTCAGGAAGAGGCACCCAGTGTGAGGGGCCAGTTGAGAATTGTAAGTGAATCTACGAATTTTACAATGAGATGCTTATAAGGAAGACTACCAAGGACTCCCCATCGCTGGCTCTGAATCGACATTCCCAGGGATATTTATCTCAAGAGCCGGCAGCACAATTATATTCTGTCCATCGCAGAGCCAATTCATCACACCTCTCACCCTATATTCCTGAAGAGGACCAAACTATGGAGTCCCCTTCTGGACGCAGCATAGTTAATCTGGACGTTCCGGTGTCCGATATTGCCATCCCAGTCACCTCACGATCAACAAAACGCAATTCCTTACATGATGACGAAAGGATATTCTTTGAGAATGTAGCAAATATGATCAGGTATTACACATAGTTTGTTAATCCCTTTGTGAAGCCAGCTGAAAACGATACGCTTCTGGAGGGCTATTGGGTAAAGGCAGCCAGCAAGTTAGGTTGGAGAAATATAGAGATGAGAAAGGCGGCAATGACCTTTGTAAGTCTTCTAATTAACAAATCACATCTCATTTGAGACTTTGCACAGCTAACTTGATTTTGCTAACTTGATTTATTTAGTTGAAAGCCAGGCAGTCTAGAGCAAGGTCACACCTGGTTTCCAAGGCCCAGAGCACAATTAAGAACCTTTATGACTTAGCTCATAAATCACTGACCTATGTAAAGGCGAAAATTACCAATTTGCTGGAAAATGATCGGCTTATGTGCCATCCAAGTAAACAAAAGGTTGGTTTAACACCCATATCTTTCCCAATAAGACGGCAAAGGACTTATCCAGGTAGGAATGCAGGTTCCGATTTGCTGCCCCAGAGAGGGCAAAACTCTTATACCATAAGTGGTTCAGGGGTGGGAACATGCGCGGAAGGACTAATCAAACGTTACTTAATCATTTTAATGACATCCTGATATACCTTACTATGGCCTGTATATATCATGCTTTGAAGGCTGGGAGTTCAGGATCATATATTCAACCTTCAGATTTCTCAGTTCAAACAGCCAGAAGTTAGTGATTTCCAAGGAGCCCAAATGCTCCGTTCTGAAGATTATCATACTAATTGGCAAATTCAGATGTTTATCTTTGGCAGCGTGCAACCTGGCAAGGACTACCTCCCCAGGTGAGAACTAAGCTGATTGACAACACGAAAAAATGCATGAAGTAAATGTTGCAAGACAGTGGATTTGTTTAGGATCAGGAGTCTCGCACTGCACTCGAGGATAAAGAAGCCGCAGGATATCTGGATTTGGAGATTTCAGGGGATCAGGAGAGCGATGTGGAGAATAGTAATTCAGATCCTGAAGGGGGCGAAGCAGTTAAGGCACTCGAAGAGGGGTGGGATGGTGACGATTCACCTCTTATTTAGGATTTGATGTATTATTTGACAAAATTAAATAATTTTTGGGTGAATTAATTTATTATGAATATACTACTTCGAGTTAGACTTTAATCGTGTTTGTAAAATAAAAAAGGCTAAAGAAGATTGAAGTGGGCCGAACAAAATTCAAAGAGATCCAGGAAGAAAGCAAGAGTAAAGCGGAACTGCGAAGGAATGTAGCAGCAGCATAATGGAGGTAGGCTGAACAAGGGAACTTGGGAGCCAAATGATGTGATCAAAACACCAGGGGTCAACTACACTGGGTAGTGGAGTAGAGAAGTAGGTGAACAGGAAAGAATTTCAAGCATCATGAAGGAGTAAACCGACTGCGGCGCAAAAGCGATGAAGATCATTTGACTGTTAGTGCATACAGGAAGCAATTGTTGGGTAGAAATAGGTCGGACTGTGAGGGTAAGCAGGAAGGGGAGAGTTAAGTGAGGATGGGAAAAGGGAGCATGTGTACAGAGAGCGGTGCGTTTAGGCCATTGAGAGACTTGTAGGTTTTGTCAATATGGGTGAATAGGAGCAGGGGAAGGTTGGTGGGCAAAGAGTGGTAACGAGCATGGAGGATATGGCCTGTTCGGGCTGTTGGGAGTCAGGAATGAGTTGTAGGGTAGAGGTCCATAATGGAACAATTGAAGGTATAGGGGTTGAGGCCGGATCAACCCTAGCGGAATTGTTGAAGCTTAAAAGAACCATCCAACTACGCGAATCTGATATTCGGTGTCCTGAAAAGGGTGGATGGCAACGCAATTACAGATGAAGAAAATCATGCCCCATAACCCTTCACGTAATCAGGGGTTTTAGAGCTATAGACTATCTGTACAACAACTTGAGTTATATAATTTTGCCCCCTATCCCCCACATGCATCCTGAGGTATAGGGAGGAAATATGGACTTTTGCTGATGCAGGGCAGTGCCTTTTTTTTCTTATTACCTACCCCTGCCCCCATCTGGGTCCCCACCCTGTTCAAGGCCCTGAACTGCCCCCCGTAAGATCAATCTCCCTTTCCAAGGCCCCACATTTTCTGTAATTTCCCACGGAAGCCTTTATCTTTTGTGTATATTCCTGTACACTTGTCCTCTGATTTACAAAATATTTTCCGTTTTACTGCTTACTTGTATGTATCCTAGTTTGACTTTACTAAAAAGGACTGTCTTGATATCCTGACTCCATTCCTTATTTATCTGGTATTTAAGGTGCTAAAGCAGTTGTGCCACCCTTATGTCTAAAATGGATACACCCAGAATCATGCGCCAAGAATCATATGCCCAGAATTATTCGCCCAGAATCATGCGCCCAGAATCATACGCCCAGGATCATATGCCCATGAATTATACGCCTAAAATCATACAACCAAAATCATCTACCCAAAGCATACTCACTGTGGGATTAGTTAGTAACTATGCAGAGTCAATCACGTGCTCAGGTTGAGGTAAGAGGTAATTTAGAAGCATCATTACAACTCTATAAACTATATTCAGGCAAAGGCTACATGAGTAAAGTAGAAGAGATAAAATACCCAGCCTCTTTCAGGTGGGTCCTATATAAAACAAGATAGCAAACATAGACTCTGTTGCCGTTACAACCACAGCGAAAGAAAAAACCATACCAAATCTTTCGCTGAGCTTTCACCTCATTGGTCAACAACTAACTCTCACTGCCTCACCCCTCACTTCAAACACTTTTTATCAACAAATCATCCCCTATTATTGGTTATTTTATCACCTCTATCAACTGAGTCCATCCTACCTACCCTCTGATGTCTGATAGACAAACGGGAAGAGGGAATGGCAGAGGAAACCCTCTTGCTGCCCCATTCCAACCCCACCGCTCTGAAGCCCCCAACTCCCCTGTGGACACCAGGATGGAAGAAGACTCCCCTTCTCCTGTCCAGACTATTACCACCCAAGCCTCTGTCTCTGCTCATGATGGCAAGCATACCACCCTTGAATCCCTGCAAGAAGAAACCAACGCCCTCATCAATCAGAACAAATCTTTGGCTGATTGCTACTAATACCTTGTTACCACCTTTGAAGCACTTGAGAACCACTTGAAAGTTGTTCAAGAACGTCACATCAAGGACACTCAGGACCTCAAAGATCAGATTACCACCCTTACAGCTCAGCTACAACAACAACAGAGCCAACAGCCAGCTACCACCACCACAACTACCCCTCCATCCAGACCTATTGCACCACTCCCTACCCTCACATGGGCCCAGAAGGCTGCCAGAGCACATGCCACCCCCTCCACTACCTCTCCACCAAGCAAGAAGGCAACCCCATCTGTTTTAACCAAACCTGACCATACTATTGTCATTGTGAAAAATGGCACAGCACTCCCAGACAACACCAACAACCTCACCATTCGCAATGCCATCAACTCTGCAATTAAGAAACCTCTTATTGCGACCATCGAGTTCACCACAAACCACAACATCAAGCTTATCACCAAAGACAACACCCCTGCCATCTCTGTCCTCAAATCCCACCACCCTGCCATTGAGGAAGCCATCAGCGCAACCATACCTGCAGCAACCGGCCTTAGGAATGATGAAATCTGGCACAAGGTTATTGTCCATGGCATTCCCACTACCAGTTCCTTCAACACTGTCCAGTCTGAAGTCCAAGACTTCAACCCTGGTATCCACCTTCCCTGCCCTCCTAGATGGCTCACCACTGAGACCCAACATTCTAAGACATCAGCATCCACCATCGTTCTTACAATTTCGGGCAAAGATGCCGCAACCAAGGCAATCACCACTGGCCTGTCCATCTTCGGCAGAAAGTTCAAAGTTCAGAAGTACCTCACCTTTGGACCAGACACTCAATACAATAAATGTTTAGCCTTTGGACACCACACCTCCAAGTGCACAAAGGATATCCACTGCAACCTTTGTGCTGGCGAGCATCCAGGATACCTCCATCCCTGTGGCCATTCTGACTACCCTACCAAGGGTAAACAGTGCCTTCCTACCGCCCTCAAGTGCAGCAACTGCAGAGACCCACACCAGGCTGACTTCAAAGAATGCCCAACATACCTCAATGCATACCAGGAAGCAACTGAGAGGAGGAACAGGGCTGACTAGGTTTCTTTACATGTATTTCCTTGCTTTGTTAGGCATTAGGCAGGGAGGTAGATTACTTTTGTTTAAGGTGATGATTTGATAGTGCTTATGCCAGGGGGCCACTGCAACGTTGCAACTATCATTTAGGAGAAGGTTATCACGGACCGACACTTTGTGTCATTTATGTATAGTAGTTACCACTTCATAGCCTTCAGGCTCCATAAGCGTAATGAATTATAATAATAATAATAAGATAGCAAACATTTACAGAAAAGGCAATTCTTGTTCAAAACAAGAGTTAAACTAAGAAAGGAAAGTAAAAGATAATTGCAGGACATGCTTAGGCCCCACAACCTATGCTATCTCCAGCTTCAGAACTTCCATACCCACCCCTACCCCCAGATTGTGTGCGAACCATGCTTCTCCACCGGGTCCTACTAAGACTGCCTGTGCACCTACGGGTCCTACCACCATGAGTCCAACCGCTATGTGTGTGCTGCCACAGAACTGGAGTGCTCAGGGGGTTACTACCACCACCAGTTCCAGGTGGTCCACCTCTATCACCCTGTGCTACCGTGCCTCCCGTAGTACCACCGGTAGCACTCCCAGCATCTTCTCTCGCAGTACTCCTAGAAGATCCTTCGATAGTACTCCCAGCAGTACCCACAGTCACACTGCTACCTGTATCAGTAGCAGGACTCCCAGCAGCACCAGCAGCAGGACTCCTAGCAGCACCACCGGCAGGACTCCCAGCAGCTGCGCCAGCAGCATTGCCTACACCTGAGCCACCGTCACTACTCCCATTGTCTCCCAGAGTACCACTGGTACCAGCTCTCCCAGCACCTCCTCTGCCACCACTGCTTCCTACCCTAGCTCTTGTATTCCCACTGCGATTTCCCCCCATACCACCCCTCCTAGCACCCCTCCTACTCCTACTACCACCAGTCGCACTAGCCCCTGCCTCTCCACCCAACAAACGACGGTGCACTGGAGGGGAAGGGTTGTCATCAGAGTCGCTATAATTGCTGTCGCTATCACTACTACTATTCACATTACCCAGAGGTTGGGGAGGAGGAGCACCTACACGTCGTGGGGGAGATGGCGGTTCTATGCCGGGAGGAGGGGCTAGTGCTAGTCCACCGTCATGCTTATTCCGATTGCCCTAAATCTCATTCCCCATAGCCCGATCAGGCCTCCCAGCCATGATGTTAATTACATCGTCAACAAGCCTTAGATCCTAAACCATGATGCTAAAATAACCAGCATATGCTGCGCCCCAAGCACCAGCTATAAGTAATTAATTAGTAAATTAGATAATAGTTACTATAGGAGTTTAACTTACCTGTCGTAGTTATAAGCAAGAACTTCTCAGCCGCAACCTGAAGGCATTCACATCAGCAAAAGAAATTCCACCTCATGTATTATATACCTATCTCCCTGTATCTTCTGGTAATACACTCTCGCCCTATCCCTCCTATCCCTCATACATTCACGTCATTTTCTGAAACCCCATATGGCCGTCATCAGGCTCAATGCTACCTCACCGGTCCCCAATTCTTTGCTTTTTTCTGTTGCCCCATGTTTCCTTGGCTAGGGATTGCTTCTCGCATTACCAATCCCTGTTTCTTTTTTGTTTTTTCCACTCAGATACATTTGGCTGTTGTACAGCCCCTTTGCCCTTGTGTACATCCGGAATAACTCTGGCAAGTCTCAGGCTCATGTCCCCCTTGCCAAATTCTCTCTCCTATAATTTCTCCATTAAGGTCTCCATCCCGCTGGAGCCTCCCTGGAGCTTTTTCTTAAGCTCAAAACCTAACCCAGTAGCATTACCACTCACTTCTCAAGTTTCCATATTTGTGTACCAAATGCTTTTTTACCTCGCTTATTGCACTCCTGTATATATATTTTAGACTTCCTATGGTCCATTTCCAACCTCTCAAAATTCGCTTAACCATTTCTTGTTTCTCATATTACCTTGACACATTTACTCTAAGTACTTTGGGCATCTCTTTTGCACCTCTCTTTGTTTCCGCGATCACAGAAAGAATTTACTTTTCTACAGTATTTTGTTCAAAATATTCTATTAAAAGTTTCTAAATCAATCCTATTATTTACATAGCACCATTTGTTACTTACTTCTGCTCTCTCTGGTACCAAATACCCCATTCCCAGAATCTATTTGATACCAACCACTATTTCTGTTGTTCTGGTTAGGCCCTTAGCCATCCCCAAAGTAATGGTAACAAGCCCAGTAATGTCGTTGAGATTCCCTGAATTCTCAACATAGAGTCTATCTAGTAATACAAGTCTATCTAGAAAACCTGTTTTTATATCATGAACTTTCATTATCAATACCAAGCGAGCTGGAGAAAAGCCTTTTAATGCCCCATAAATATTCTTATTGCCTGAGTCCACCCATACCCAATTATTCCTACTGCGCACTCTTGACCTCCAAAGCTCAGTTCCTGTACACTGAAAAAGGTGCCAGGTGACCTTCCAAGCTTGCTGAAAATTCTTTAACTGAATGAGTAAAAGGCGACATATCTCGACCAGGAATTCTTTAACCGAGTCCATTTCAACATTGAAACCTATGGACAATTTCTGTCTATAATAATCACTTAAAATTTCAGGCAAGTTTTGCAAAGAATTATTTAATTGAGGAATTGTTTTGACAGTGGAAGTGATACCTCTTGGTTGCCTGGTTACTAATCCGACTTGCCATTTGTGTCATTTGTCATCTAATTTGTCCTGAATGGAATGTCTGATATCTGCTTTAATATTCATTTCATCAATTTTGAAGCAATCAAATCTGGCATATGTTCGTAATAATTGATGACTAGTATTGTTCCTATTTGAACACCTATAGGCCTCCTTGATCCTTGTTTTGTGACTTGTCTCTCCAGACTTAGTAGAATACATTTGGATGTTGCCAAAGTGCCGTACATGGTCTCCAAAGTGACTCAACAAATGTTTCTTACCAAAGTTAAAGTCTAGATCCTTATTGTATATATCTGCCACAGTTTCATCTAAATCACAGGGCTGTTCATCTGCAATTCGACGTCCTTTGGCCACTGTGGCCCCCGGATGGCGCCGTTGATTTAGTACTTGACTATTTTCACTCCAAATCCTGGTAGTGACCTCCCTCACTTTCCTCATAGTGGACTTATCTTTTCGGTACTCCTTAAAAATATCTTTTTGATCATGAAAGGCTTTTAAGTACTGTTCAAGGTATTTAATTGCCTCATCAGGATCGCTTATGTATTGTGACATTAGAGTAAAGTCAACAATTGATTGGAGTTCAAGCTTTGGCAAATAGGGGACATTCTATGGCACTTGGACGACGTAGTGCAGCCACAAAACACAGCAGTATCACCTTAACCAGATTTGTCATCTCTTTTCCAGTTGACTGTGAAATCGGGTTATACTGTTTGTTCAGTGCACAATAGCCGGGCTAAACAGCTTCACTCTGCTAGTTAGCATTGAATGAGGTAACCATTGAAACTTGTTGAGAAATGGAATTATCCATTTCATAAGGTGTGTTTTGAATATTCACAGGTACATGAGGTGGAGAATATCTGGTTTCGGCAAGTTGGATTGTTCAATGTTTGGAAGTTCCCAAAAGACACTTGGACACAATTTCAAGCCATGATCTGTCAGTTCTTTTCCTGCTTGCTCATGGTTATTAGAGAATTTGTTGAAAAGCTGTTGGCATTTTCTATAATCTCATTTCGCTGCCGAACCTCTCAAAAAGGATCCCAACGGCTTTGGTCACACCTTGGAGACAGTGCACTAATTTTGTTGAATGCCGTGTAAGGTGACATTTTCCAAGTGATCAGCAATCCAAGATGAGAGATGTGGAAAATATAATCGCACCTTTCCATCAGCACATTCAACTTCAAGTCCAGAGTTCTCCAGTGCAACTATTTGCACAAAATTCGCTTCCATCATATCACAAAGATCTCATTGTGGACCTACCTTTACCATGCATCACTCGTTACCACACCAAGCATCTTCAGTGTGAAGGGCAAAAGCGCCAACAGAACTGATGTGTGTTTTGAGGCCTTATTCCTAGTTCTCGATAGTATATTTCCTATTGTCTTGTAGATTGGCCAGGCTTTCTTATCTCCTGAGAAATTGGTCAAAAAGTTGACATCTGAGGCACAGATGATTGGTACCTGTGTTGCTCCTTGCGGCAATCTATCCTTTGCTGGTTATCAATTTGCATCCTAATATCTGGTATAGAAGGGTTGTGGAACGTCGCCTCTGAAGCTACATGCGTTTCCCACTACCAATTTGCTGGATATATCTCAGAATAAACTACAGCCCCTAGTCAGAAGTGTTTGTGAAACATGTCTCGCCTTACTAAGCTCCCTCGCCAAAGTCACAACAGTATACAAAGTTGATCGCAACCTCGCATACTATTTATACCACTCTACAGCCAGGTACAATGGAATAACACAATATATAGCATAACAAAACATTTCCTGAGTTAGAGGAGCCTTAGGATATAGTATGAGCTCGTGGGGAAGGTTTTATGGGCCCCCACCCACCTGGCCCTGAGTCTGAGCCCGCTCACTCCTTGAATAGCCCCTGCATTACTCAGCTCTCTAAGCTGATAAGGGTGTATCTAAGCTATTGAGAAAGGCAAAAGAAATACCCCACAGTCCCCTACCATCCACTGCAGTCCCCCGTCATCGCCGGCCATTCTACAAAGGCACTTGCCATCCCCTACCTAAACCTTTCCCAAATCGTCAGGCACGTCGTCCTTTATAATAACAGCTGTCCTGCAAGATCATAAATGAGAACAGAGTACATTGTCCCACCCCATCTCGTCCTGGGCACTTGGCAGTCCTGCCACCGGGCCCTCAACAATTGAGAACACTGGTTAGGGAGCAGGCAAGGGTGGAGGATAGGGTTGAGAGCCTATTGGTTTTCAGAGTCCCAGCCAATAACAAACATTATGCCAAGGTGTATGTCCTTCTATTGGAGGTTGTTAGCTAATGCTTACTTAAATGGTGAATACTCTGCCATTATCTATATACACTTATGTCTCTCCTTGTTCTGTTCATTTTGCCTGTTCAAATTAAGCACTGGTGAGAATCAGACTTTAGACGGTATTCTTGTTATGTACTGGCCATATCATATTTCTTTACTGAATGAGATCTGCTGAAAAAAATAAAAATAAAAATAAAAATGACAAAAAGTATTGATAAGCAGATACCTTTTTAATTGCACTTGCTCTAGACCTTACTATATGAGTAGTGTAAATCATAGGGAGGTTGCAATCTGGTTTGTGCGGTGTTTTGATTTTGGCGAGGTAGCTTAGTAAGGCGAGAGTGTTTCATGAACACTTCTGACTAGGGGCTGTAGCTAAGGTAGTTCTTTGCTATTCTATTCCTTTACTGTAGAGTAAACCATATCTTGAATAAAAGATTTTTGACTATGTAGATATTTAGCATAATCAAAAGGATAGCAGAAAAAGAATCTTTGTGTCAAGGCAGTTTTGTCTGGCTCTTATCAGTCCAGGATTTACTATTTTTGGTTAGAAATTGACATTCTTGGGATATATTTACTTATAGCTTCACTAAATGATACAAACCCCTCTTTCCAGCTCTCTATTCCCATACCTGATTCCAACTGATCAATAGCCTCAAGAAGACAATAAGCATACTGAATCTTACAGTCTCCCGTTCCTAAGTTCTTCTTGAAATATCTATCAATTTAATCTTTTGGTACCTTCGGTTCAATAAACAACCAAGCTAGCTCAAAGTCTGTCTTGTTTCTGAATGGTGACTATAGGTAACGACACTACAATAAGTAGCTACAATGACTATCACGTTAGCCCAATTGGTATACCAAGTGGTAACCAGAGGTGGTATGATCTCGTATCCTTAGTATACAAATAGCTGGTATACTTGAGCCAAGGCACAGGGAACAATACAGTAGCTTCGGGCACTCTATTAGGCAGGGTAACCTTTTGAGAGTAATAAGTTCGCATAAAGTCCAGAGAAATATGGGAATGTTAAACAGGTCCCCGAGAGGAGATTTGCTGTATCCAGGAGGACTTCCGAAGCTGTTCAATCCATATGAGGGCAAAGCTACCCTACCTGAGAGATTGGACCATTATGTCCCGGGATCCCGGTTACCCTAATGAGGTATCTAGGTTACCCTACCTTCACTGGCAAGTCATCCTAGAACTTAGAGGTCAATCGCCTCACATTCTATAGGCTCTTAGATGTGCATGGGGGGACACCTACCTGGGCTGAAAGGTTCGACCCCTGAGCAGTGGTGCCCCGAAGATGCTATTTAACTTAGGTTGGTTGAGCTAATACGCCCCTCTGGCCCCAGCCTTGGGACGACGTGTCATAGGAAGACGGCTGAATCGTTGCCTGTTTGCTAGTAAAAAGAGGTCCTTGGAGCAGCTGCCGTCACTCCATATAGGTCATCGCCGTCTGACCAACCCACTATTGTTCGCAGGATATATAAGGGGAGTGTGGGTACCTGCCAAATATGGGGTTGCACATATATGGTCCCTCCGGCTCCTAGGAGTCTATTTTCACCTACGGGTAATAGGGTAGTCTTCCTAGAGGCACTTAGGTAGTCCCAGGAGGTCAGGGTGCTTTCGGGACATTTACCTTAGTAGCCAGCCGGAATCTTCTCCTCTTGATTTGTAGCATTACTATGGGCTGTCAGTGGACTCTAGAGGTATGAGTCTTGTCACGGTAGAGTATGTCCCAAAAGGCTGGCCATGGGTAGCTCCCATTCAGCCAACTATTAGTTACATCTCACCGGGAGAGCTTGCATGTCAAATTATCCTATTCAGTAGTTGTGTAGATTAAATGATGGACTGCATAGCTTGTATAGACGAAACTACCACTGGGCCAGTGAGTCTACCACCTAGGTATTGACTCCGGTTGTTGTCATGGCAGTTAGCCACTGGCATGACTTTGATAGGAAGAGTTTTTCCACCTGCTGTTGTATTGGAAATACATTGCAGAAACTCATATTCTATTGACAGAGTTAAGCGTACCCGAGCTGGTCCGATATAGTTACTAATCACTATTCTCTGCATTTCTTGGGAATTCCAGTCTTCTTCTGCCCACCAAGAACAGTCTCGCTTAATTCAGGTTAGCCTTCTGCATTTCCCATTTACTCCTGTTTTAACCGAATCTAATTAGTTTATTAGGATGCCTCCATCCACTCCTACTTAGTTCCTTACCAAGCTCATGCTGAATGGTGCTTGACGTACTGTGGCTGGAAGGAGATACAGCTCCATTCACAAATTGATTCCACAGAAGTGCCATAAAAGGAATATCGTCTCTTGCAGGCAGGCTGGTGACATTTTGTGGGGTCTAGTTACGACAGCGGCCATTAGAGACAGTACCCTCCCAGGCTTCTACGCCAAATTCAACTCGCCACCGAACTGCTCATATCAGCCTTTTCACCTCGTCCTGGATTCCCTTATCATTGATGTGCTGAAGAAGGCAGCCGAATCTCGTCAGAATGCCATACTTAATTCTGATGATGAGCAAGAGGAGGATGCTGAGAGCGCCAACAGTGTATTGGGAGCAGAAAGGGTGATTGCTTGTCCCTAACCGATCCTTCATGCAGAGAGACTAGTACGAATAATATTAATTGAGATGTTGGATGCTCTTGCTGGGCAGACTTGCCAGCTCCCATGGGTTATGCATGCAATGCAACTCCGAATAAGCTTTCACTGGTGATCCTCTGGCACTACAGTTTGCAGGAGCTTAGCGAAGGTGGCTGTCGGTACGTAGAGGACTGCAAGCCCCCCCTGCAGCTCATTGGTATTCTTCATGACATTCAAGGCATGAATGTCACTCCTGATCGCAATGACCAGATCGAATTGATAAACGACGAACAAGTTAATGCCTCGCTTTATTTCACCTATTACACCTTTCTGAGAATTTCTTGCTTCCACCATGGAGCAGCTGTTTCCCCGCCTAGTTGTGGTGACCCTTTTCCTCCAAATTCTCCTCTTGCTGGGCACATTCGGGGCTATCTTAATTCGGTCCAATTTGAAGTCGCCAAGTTCTACACCAAGCCATATTCTGACTCTGATGTCCTGGACGATGTCGGGTGATGCACAAAATGCACAAACCCCTTTCCCAGGTCTCATGCAGGCTACGAGAAGAGAATTCTGAGCAAGGATCGCAAGGGCATCATGTTCCAGGAACACTCTGGGGAACAGATCTCCTGCACTCATGTAAAGCGAGGAGCAGGGTATATAGGCTCTTATGCAGAACAGAATGTGCGAAACGTGACTTTGCCACTAGTCGTCCCACCCCCTCAGTGTGGGGCGCCTCAGAAGGTGATGGAGCTGGAATTTTTCTGGGGCTTGTTTGTGCCAGGTGGGGTGTTTGGACATTTTGGGTGGTTTTTCTTTTCTTTCACAGGTTTTTCTTGTTTTGTTTCACTGTGTCCTGTTTCCAATGTGGAGGTTTCTAAGGCTTGTTTGTGCCAAGCTGCATCCTCTTTGCACCTTCAGGTAGTTTTTCTTTTGTTTCACTGGCTTTCTTCTTTGGTTCAGCTTAGTTCCTCTCTCCATCTGCTCATTGTTTTCCTAATCCTGTTTGCGCCACCATACAGCTTTCCTATTCTCCAATCGACAGGGCAGTTCTTGTTTCTCCTGCCTTTCTTAACTTTTTTTTTGCTTTCATTTCAAGCACTTGATAATCCTCTTCTTAATCCTGAAAGCGCTGTTGTACTGCTTTACTATATCTTAGTCTGTAGTTTTAGATTTCAATCTTTTTAGTAGTCTTTTCTTTCGAATTAGTAGGCAGTAAAACAGACCTTTTTTGAGACTCCAGATGTCACTTTTATACTTGATCTTGCTGCATTCTCTATAATCCAATCGGTTGGAAACCATAAGTTATGTCTATCTGGACATGTGATTCAGCAAGTAAATATGGTCCCCGCAATCCTCAATAGACAATCTCTAGCCAGCCTACATTTAACTGTACATGTCATCTTTGAGGTATTTGGAGGTCAAAAGGGAATAGGAAGGTCTGAGTTCATACCTATGAATTATATGGAGCTTGGGTCCTAGCAAATCCATATCCTAACATAAAGCTCTTTCATGCCCAATCGGATGCTTGGAGCTAAATTTATCCTTTTGAAGATCTTTCACGTATATATACTATTCCTCATACCCCCTACCAATACTTCATATTAACACACAACCATGGGTAAAAATACTAGTAGAGGTGAGTCAAGCCTTTGGGAAGCCAAGACCAGCTCCCAGAGGCCTTAAATACCACATTCTTGACCACAGTAACAGCAGTCTCCTGAGCTCAAGCATTATCTTTGAGATCTTCAGTATCCTTTGTAGAGGTTGGAATGCCTGTACTGGAAACACCATAATGAGTTAATTCATTTGTGGAGGAAGAGGAACTTACCGAAGTAGACAATGAGGATGTTCCCAGATGTCCCCAAAGGGCAGGAAAACTTCCTTCATAATTCATTCTTCTGGAAGCGGCACCCACAGTGAGGAGCTGGTTGAGATTTGTAAGTAAATCTACCAATTTTAAAATGAGATGGTTATAAGGAAGACTGTGGAGAACTCCCCATCACTGGCTCTGAATCAACCTTCCCCAGGAGATTTGTCTCCAGAGCTGGCACTACAATTACATTCAGGTTATCTCAGACTCAATTCATCGCACCTCTCACCCTATATTCCTGAAGTGAACCGAAGTTTGCGGTCCTATTCTGGACGCAGTATAGTTAATGTAGATCTTTCAGCGTCTGATATTGGTGTCCCGGTCAACTCACTGTCAACAAAAAGCAATTCCTTACATAGTGATGAAAGGATAGTCTTTGACAATGCAGCAAATATGATCCGGTATCACGCTTGGTTTGTTAATCCATTTGTGAAGCCAGCTAAAAACAATACACTTCTGGACAGCTATTAGGTAAAGGCAGCTACCAAGTTGGGTGGAGAAATATTGAGATGAGAAAGGTGGCAATGACCTTTGTAAGTCTTCTAATTATCAAATAAAGTCTCATTTGAGACTTTGCACAGTTAACTTGATTTAGCTAACTTGATTTATTTAGTTGAACACCAGCCAGTCAAGTGCTAGATCACACCTCGTTTCTGGAACCAGAAGCGCAATCCAGGACCTTTATGATTTAGCTTATAAATCAGCAACCGATGTAAGGGTGAAAGTTACTCATTTGCTGGAAAATGATCAGTTTACGTGTAATCCAAGTAATCAAGAGATTAGTTTAACCCCCATATCGTCCCCGATGTGATGGCAAAAGACTTAACGGGATAGGAATGCGGGCTCCAATTTTCTGCCCCAGAGATAGCAAAACTCTTGTACCATAAGTGGATCAGGTGTGGGAAAATGTGGGGAAGCACTGATGAAACATTCTTTAATCTTTTTAACGACATCCTAATATGCCTGATTATGGCCTGTATGTATCATGCTTTGAATATTTAGAGTTCAGGATCATATATTCAAACTTCAGATTCCTCAGATCAAACAGCCATATGGTATCGATTTCCAAGGAGCCCAAATGCACTATTCCAAACACTATCATACTAATTGGCAAATTTAGATGTTTATCTTCAGTAGCGTACAAGCTAGCAAAGACTACCTCTCCAGGTGAGAACTGAGCTGATTGACGACATGACAAAAAACATCAAGCGAATATTGGGTGACAGTGGATTTGTTCAGGATCAGGAGATCCAGGCTGCAATGGAGGACAACAAAGCCGTAGGATTAATGGATTTGGAGGGTTCAGGGGACAAGGAGAGTAACATTGAGGATAGGAATTTAGATCCTGAAGCAGGCAAAGCAGTTGCGGCACTCAAAAAGGGGTAGGATAGGGACAATTGACGTTGTATATATGATTTTATGTAATATCATGTAACTAAATTAGATAATTTTTAGGTGAATTAATTTATTATTAATATACTACTTCAAGTTAGACTATAATCGAGTTTGTAAAATAAAAAAGGTTAAAGAAGGATGAATTGAGCCAAACAAAGTTCACAACAAAGCAGGAAGCAAGCAAGTGTAACGACCAGACGATAGGTAGCTACAATGACAATCACCTTAGCCCAAATGGTATACCAAGAGGTAACCAAAGGTGGTATGGTTTAGTATGCTTAGTATACAAAGGGTTGGTTAACCTGGGGCAAGGCCCAGGAAACAATAGAGTAGCTTCAGGTACTCTATTAGGCAGGGTAACCTTTCGGGAGTACGTTTACATAAAGTTAAGGAGTCTATGGGAAGGTTAGATGGGTCTCCGAGAAGACAGTAAGTGTTGATGGGAGGACTTCTGAAGTGGTTAAAGGCATAAGGGGGCAAAGTTACCCTACCTTGGGAATTTGACCATTATGTCCATGGATCCCAGTTACCCTAATGTGGTATCCAAGGTACGCTACCTTCACCGGGAAAGTCATCCTAGAACTTAGATGTCAATTGCGTCACATTGAACTTGCTCTTAGATGTTCATAGGTATACACGCATCTGCGTGGGAGATCCCACACCTGAGTAAGGGTGGCCCGAACATGCTATTGAACTGGGGCGGGTTTTGCTAGGACCTCCCTCTGGCCCCAGCGTTGGGACGGCGCGTCATAGGCAGATGGCTGCATAGTTGCTCGTTTTCTAGTAAAAAGAGGTCATTGAAGCAGCTGCCAAAACACAGGATACGTCGTCGTCTTCCATCCAACAGAATGTCATTCGCCAGTCCTATAAGGGGAGTATAGGTAACCACCAAATATGCGGTTGCACATAAATGGCCCCTCGGGCACCTAGGGGTCTATCTTAGCCTACGGGTAGTAGGGTAGTCTTCCCAGAGGTGCTTAGGTAGTCCAAGGAGGCAAGAGTACTTTAGGGACAAATACCTAAGTAACCAGCCGGAACCTTCTCCCCTTGATTTGTAGCATTACTATGGGTTGTCAGTGGATTCTAGAGGTATGAGTCATTTTACGGTAGAGTATGTCCCAAGAGGTTGACGATGGGTAGCTCCCATTGAGCCAACCATTAGTTACATGTCGCTGGGAGAGCTTACAAGTCTAATTAGCATATTGAGTAGTTGAGTAGATTAAATGATGAACCGTATAGCTTGTATAGACGAAACTACCACTAGGCCAGTGAGTCCACCACCTAGGTATTGACTCTGGTTGTTGTCATAACAGTTAGCCACTGGTATGACTTCAATAGGAAAGGTTTTTCCACCAGTGGTTGTATTGGAGATGCATTGCAGAAACTCATACCCTATTGACGGAGTTAAGCGTACCTGAGCTAGTCCGATACTTCTGACAAGATAATTCCTGATGGAGGGTAGACCTCGCACAAGCCATGAGCAGGACAGGGAGCTCACACAATGTCAGAGTAGATGTGAATGTCAAAGGCTTAAATCTGATATCTACTTATGTTTAAGGGTTGCTGCTTTGGGCATTCTACTTCGATAACTAACTTTCCTAAAGCGAACTTATTGAGTGAAGCTTTAAGGTTCACAATATTAAGTTTTCCCGTTTGTTTCTTTTGAATTATTTTACCTCATCTTTATCTTCTACTTTGAGTGTTTGGTGCAGTCACAGCCCTAGAGTTCACCTCTCTATATGGTGCCCCCATTACAAAAGGTCAGACGCCTGAGTAGGGGTGGCCCGAACATGCTATTGAACTTAGGTGGGTTTAGCTAACACCCCCATCTGGCCCTAGGATGGCGCGTCATAGGCAGATGGCTGCATAGTTGCTTGTCTGCTAGTCAAAAGAGGTTATTGGAGTAGCTACCATGACACTGTATATACCCTTCCCGTCTGTCCGACTGAATATCATTTTCATGATATATAAGAGGAGTATAGTTAGCCATCAATATTGGAGTCACGCATAAATGGTGCCTCCAGTACCTAGGAGTCTATCTTTGCCTACGGGTAGGTAGTAGTGTAGTCTTCTGAGAGGTACTTACATAGTGCTAGGAGGCCAGGGTCCTTTTGGCACAATTATGTACATTAGCAGCTGGAAACTTCTCCTCTTAATTTGTAGCATTACTATGGGTTGTCAGTGGAATCTAGAGGTATGAGTCATGACACAGTAGAGTAGGTTCCAAGAGGTTGGGTATGGGGAGCGCCCATTGAGCCAACCATTGGTTACATCTCACCTGAGGAGCTTGCATGTCTGATTATGGTATTGAGTAGACACGTAGACTAAATGATAGACTATATAGCTTCTATAAACAAAACTACCACTGGGCCAACAAGTCCACCACCTAGGTATTAAGTCTGGTTGCTGTCATAGTAGTTAGCCACTAGCATGACTTTGATAGGAAGAGTTTTTCCACATGGAGTTGTATTGGAGATATATTGCAGAAACTCTTATTCTATTGACAGAGTTGAGCATACCCAAGTTAGTCCAATTCTTCTAGCAGGATAATTCCTGATGGGGGGTAGACCACTGGGAGCCCTGAGCAGAACAGGGTGCTCGCACAAGGTCAGAGTAGTGGTGAATGTCAAAGGCTTAAATTTGATATCTACTTAAGTTTAAGTATTTGGCATTCTACTTGGATAACCAACTTTTCTCAAGAGAACTTATTGAGTGAGGCTTTCAGCTTAAGGATATTAAATTTTAACATTTTGATTCTTCGTGAATTATTTACTCTATCTTTATCTTCTACTTTGAGTTTTTAGTGTGGTTTCAATCTTAGAGTTCACCTCTCTATAGAGTGTCCCTGTTACAGAATCATATGCCCAGACTCATACACCCAGAATCATACGCCCAGAACCATACACCCAGAACCATAAGTCTAGAATCATATACCCAGAACTATACACCTAGGATCATACTTCTAGAATCATATACTCCGAGTTATACACAGAGAATCATAAGCAGTTGATCATAGAATTAGCATCATAGACATTGAATCATTTACTTTGAGCAATATACTCAAACTATATTAGTGATACTAGCACTATATATAGAGCTCTATATCCTCAGTTCATAATATATACTAGTATAATAGTCCTGTCAGGATTCTATGATACAATATATAATCATAGATATCAAGAAAATATATTAGTAGTCACAGAATATCACTCAGGGTGAAAGATAGGGCCCCAAGCAGGGTAAAGAACGGGGGATTATAGAATGGGGGCCATCTGGTTAATTAATGAGAAAACGAAAATCCCCATCATGCCCCATCACCTGTACGGGGCCCTCTATAGGAAGGGGCGAGGAGAAGAGGTAAAACTTTGGCCTCAGGGCAGAGTCAGGACTGGGCCATCCTGGGAAAACCAGCCCTGCCCAGCCCTGTAACAAAGACTATTCAGATTGAATGGTGCCAGAAATCCATGACGCTTGTAGACAGCAGACCTGGAGCAGGCGAAATATAGTCATAGGACTTGAGCAAAGCAATATGCTTAAATCCTGTGACCTGATGTAGAACTGTATGATGTTTGTAAATCTGTTTCCAGATGTGATTACCTTTAATGAGGAGGTCCACAGGTGTTGGAACAATCCGTGAAGGGAATAGGAATTTCCCAAATTTGCTGAAGCCACTCCGGCCTCCAGTGATCTGGTGTGTTGCTCTTATTATATAACCCTCAACTCGTTCTTCTGACTAATAAACCGGCCTGTGGCTGGCGCTTTGGTAGGTTTTGGCAAAGCAGAGGTCATGCAGATCCCAGTATTTGCATGCAGCTAAGGGGGCCATAACAAGACTCTATAAGCTAAACATTGAGGATCCGTAGGCTGGGCACAAAGGGTGGCATACCTATTAGAGGAGGCCAGATTCATTTGCCCGCCTGACAAGCATGAGATATAGTTGTTCAACATTGCCATGGACTATTCTGACCCTAGGAAGACTGAATATAATGAGTAGGATAGGTGTAATGGGAGCACCCTATAGAGAGGTGAACTCCAAGGTTGCGACTGCACCAAACCCTCAAAGTAAAAGATAAAGATATGGCAAATAATTCAAAAGAATCAAATGGTAAAACTTAATATAGTTAAGCTCGAAGCTTCACTCAATTTAGTGCTCTCGAGGAAAAGTTTGTTATCAAAGTAGAATGCCAAACGCTTAAACTTAAGTAGATATCAGATTGAAGCCTTTGACATTCACCACTACTCTGACCTTGTGCGAGCACCCTGTCCTGCTCAGGGCTTGTCCGAGGTCTACCCTCCATCAGGAATTATCCTGCCAGAAGTATCGAACCAACTCGGGTACACTTAACTCCGTCAATAGAATATGAGTTTCTGCAATGCATCTCCAATACATCACCAGGTGGAACAACTCTTCCTATCGAAGTCATACCAGTGGCTAACCGTTATGACAACAACTGGAGTCAATACCTAGGTGGTGGACTCACTGGCCTAGTGGTAGTTTCGTCTATACAAGCTATGCAGTCCATCATTTAATCTACGCGAGTACTGAATTTAATAATTTGACATGCAAGCTTCCCCAGTGAGATGTAGCCGATGGTTGGCTAGGTGGGCGCTACCCGTAGCCTGCCTCTCGGGACATACTCTACCGTGATAAGACTCATAGCTATAGAGTCCATTGACAACCCATAGTAATACTACAAATCAAGGGGAGAAGGTCCCCGCTGGTTAATGAGGTATTTGCCCCGCAAGCTCCCTAGCTTCCTTGGACTACCTAAGTGCCACTAGGAAGACTACCCTACTACCCGTAGGCTAAGATAGACTCTTAGGTGGGGGAGAGACCATATATGGGCGACCCCCATTTTGGCGGTTACTCATACTCCCCTTATGTATCCTGTGAACGACATTCAGTCGGACAGACGGTGACGACATATACGGTGTGAAGGCAGCCGCTCCAATGACCTCTTTTTACTAGCAAACCAGCAACTATGCAGCCGTCTGCCTATGACGTGTCGTCCCAACGCTGGGGCCAGAGGGGGGTGTTAGCAAAACCCACCCAAGTTCAATAGCATGTTCGGGCCACCTTTCCTCAGGCTTGGGGCCTCCCCACGCAGATGCGTGTGTGCCCATGAAAATCTCAGAGCCCATAGAATGTGAGGCAATTGACCTCTAAGTTCTAGGATGACTTTGCCGGTGAATGTAGGGTAACTTGGATACTTCAGTAGGGTAACTGAGATCCATGGGCATAATGGCCAAATTCCCATAGTTGGGTAACTTTGTCCTCTTATGCCTTTAACTTCTCCAGAAGTCCTCCAGTCAACCACAAAAGCCGTCTCGGAGACCCGTGTAACATTTCTATAATTCTCTTGACCTTATACGAATGTTCTCCCGCAAGGTTACCCTGCCTAATAGAGTGCCCCAAGGCTACTCTACTGTTTCCTGGGCTTCGCCCTAAGCAACCCAGCATTCTTGTGTCCAAAGGATACTAGACCATACCACCTTTGGTTACCTCTTGGTATACCATTTGGGCTAAGGTGGTAGTTATTGTAGCTACCTATCGTAGGGTCATTACAACAGGCTATTGCTCTTAGATTACTAGCGCCACAGAATCTGGGCGTGATATTTGACTAATCTTATTCTAGCCCGAAAAGGAAAGGCATGCCGCATACCAGATTCTTAGGTAAGATCGATGGCCTGTTTATCAGTCTCACAGCAGCAATCCTATGCCATTCGCTAAGATGCAGGCCGTCTGGAATCTTTGAGGATAAGGTTGCTTTTACGCGTTCTAATGCTGGAAGTAAGATAAAAACCATGTACATGCGGTGTTCAACAGTATCCGGATCCCTTCAGGCCAAGGCATTTGGAAACTGTTGAAAACTGCCAGTGCATGGGGCAGGCGATAGAGATGTCTGCTGATAGGAAGACAGGCATGCTGGCACATTAGATACACACATGGGGGAATATGGGTGAGAGATTCCGGGGTCTAATAATCAAGCATATTAGGACTATTTTGGAGGCCAGAACTGCCCAGAAGTGGGGAAAGTGTGTTGAGAGGACCGCAGGATATTCCAATGATGACAAGGCATTGAGGTGGGAATTTGGAAATGATCTAGAGCCAGAAGTATCAGAATTGACTGCAGGCTGCTGCGCTGACCTCAGGAGACACCATGGGCCGCTGGAGCCGTAAAGGACTTAAGGTGTAGATCTGGGAGGAGTAGTGAAGGCAGATTCACCTTTGCAGGCCAGGGGAATTAACCTAGGGGACAAGGAGGAAAATCATTTTATCACTACGGAGTGATGGTGTATGAATACGAGAATGTAATAAAAGAGAATGTATATAGGGCAAATGCGTTCGGAAGTGATAATTGTCATGGGTGGTGGTGTGTATAAGGGGGTCCACGGTATCCAGGGCAGATAGAGTATCATAATGTGTCAGGTGGATGATAATAAGCTGCACAGGTATGGATAGGTCATCAGGCAGGGGCAATTGTAGGCTTAGAAGGTAGAGAAATATATCAAGTAGACGGTCAAAAGCCAGTAGCTAGCAGTAGGACGTCTAGTGGACAGTCAGAGCCAGGAGCGGACTTTAGGATGTGTGGCGCAAGAGATAGCTTGTGGAGATCTAGGGAAGCAGGAGGGTGAAGAGGGAAAGAGTAGCAGGAAGGATAAACAATGGGATCAGAGGGTAGAGAGCGAAAGGGTAAAGAGTCAGGAAACGTCCGCCGGACCAGGAAGTATATGCGAGGCGATTGTGAAGTAGTCAGCAAAAAAGCCTGGGTGCTGGGGGGTCAGGAAGGGAGCTGGGTGGTGGGAAGGTGAGGGACAGACTCTGTAGGAAGTACAGTGTCATAGGAAGAAAGCTGGTAAGAAGGCGTAAAGAGCACAGGCTAGGAAGATAGGATTTCACGATCATAGGGCATCGGGAAAGGGGTAGCATGTGACAGGATGCATTGTATATTGTCCACAGTTAACCTGTACTCAGAAGTACAGTCTTTTCCACCGGTAGTTATCGAGGGACCTCTCTGAGCTAAATAAGTCTGAATATTAGTAAGGGGACTAAGCTGACAAAACAGAGTTTAAAAATTACATACATTCTTGTGAATCATTAGCACCAGATTTTTGCCTTCACAATCGTATCTTAAACCTAGTACCCCTCGAGATAGACTCTCTCGTGCTACTAGTGCCAAATGTTGCAGCTCTTGCCAACCCCACAGCGGGTGCAACACCAGCAGTAACCGAAGATCCCTCAGCCCCGTTCATAGAGAATAAACACCTGCATCTCTGAAGAGTAGGTGGTCGGGTGGAGGCAGATGGATGAGAAGAAGAAGAAGGCACAGGCACAGAGCTTGCCAACAGCTTCAACGATGTGGATGAACTGCTCAGTCGCATGGCCACACTATCAAGCAGGATCTTTATTTGAGCCATAGTGCACAATTTTGGTGACGGATTCACTGGTGGCGCTGGTGAATTGAGTGGGATATCAACTTCAATAGGAATTGCTGAATTGGCAAGAGGTATGTCATCCTCACCAAACTGGTTTGGATAGTCTCGCCGCCAATGTGCCAAGATTACCTCACATTCCTGCCCCAGGATCTCATTCTCTTCAGCAATCATCTCCTTATCCACCTCAGCTTTTGTCTTATTGTCGAGTGCCTGGTACTCATCATATCCTCTCAGGAAATCATGGTATTCTTTCAGGCGATTTCTGCAGTTTGCCTGCACACATTCGAAGTCTGTTTTCAAAGGTATGAGCCTCACCCTATTCTTATTCCAGTGGATGGTTTCAAGTGGCCTAAAGCGCCCACCGGAAGAGGTCTCCACTTATAACCGGAAGGCATTGCATAGGAAACTTGGTATTCTATTCAGCAATTTTAGTTTGTGCGTATGATTTTTGGGCATATGATTTTTGGGCTTATGATTTTGGGTGTATGATTCGGAGGTAAGTTGGGGGCAAATAAAAGGAAAGGTGGATCTGAAGATACAAGCTAACTTACTATTGCTTATATGCACTACTGCAATAAAGCCTAGAAGGAAGAGAAGGTAGGCGGGTTGGGACAGGTATAGGTGGGGAGTGTGCCAAGGCAAGAAAAATGTTTCTCTTTTGCTTAGGTAATATGCGAAATGAGTAAGTGCTATGGAGGGTCAGAGGGCAAAGCAACTTGTATATGGTGTTGGAGTATTGAGAGCATGATGATGAGAGCATGATGAGAAGGATGGTAGTTTGCCATCTCTTAAAAAGCAAAATGTGAACATAGGTTAACCTATTGAAAACATTGTCATGATCAATCAATCAGGAGTTATCATAGATGTTGAGGCCCTACTACAACCAAATAATAAACCAGAGCCCTAACAAACAACTGCTAAGTATGAATAACTCTTCTCATCAAGTCCTCTGCTGATTGCTTCTGCTGTCATAAAAAAGATATCATTCATGCAAACTCTACGTTTAGTATTCTCACATGCGGCCAGGATGTATTATTTACCTTCTTTTAGTGATTCTAATTGTACACTTGATACTTGAACTGGAAAGATATAATATGTTGGAACATAGACAACATTTCATACACAACTTTCAAGAAATTGCTATATGGAAGGAATTGTACAATGTATGTTTCAGTAGGCTTTAGGTTAGAGCCTTACTTAACTTTCATTATTGTATAGTTCAAGTGTATATATATACTGACCCCCATAAGCCTTATCTCCCCACGAACCATCTCCCCTACACCTCCGGCGATTGAAATCTCAACACCAGGGAAATCATCGTGGGTTTCCACCACCAGCCCCTCTCCTCCCCCTTGATGGCTTCTGCCTAGGGGAGCGATGCTACATCCCCTCCTCTCCCTCTGGGGTCTACCCCTTCCTCCACGGGGTTGTTCCTGTTCATCGTTGACTCCCGCTCATGAAGCT
>Ga0307509_10002689_pt1 | contig 28386 bp, 23 predicted proteins | sample 10_EM_MG_FD_202245 | JGI IMG/M metagenome (GOLD analysis project Ga0307509, IMG submission 202245) | Populus trichocarpa ectomycorrhiza microbial communities from riparian zone in the Pacific Northwest, United States - 10_EM | ecosystem: Host-associated > Plants > Roots > Unclassified | place... | reverse complement strand
TACCTGCTCGCCCCAATAGCATTCTTACTATTCCCTCGTGGCCGCGCTCCGCAGCCCACCAGAGTGGTGTTCGACCATATTCGGTATCCCCAGCGTTGGGATTGATATCCTCTTGTTCCAATAGCATGCTTACTATTCCCTCATGCCCGTGCACTGCAGCCCACAAGAGTGGTGCCCGACCATATTTGGTGTCTCCAGTGTTGGGATTGGTGCCCTCTCGTTCCAATAGCATTCTCACTATTCCCTCATGCCCGCGCTCAGCAGCATACCAGAGCGGTGTTCGGCCATATACGGTGTCTGCAGTGTTGGGATTAATATCCTCTCGTTCCAATAGAATTCTCACTATTCCCTCATGCCCGTGTCTTGCAGCCCGCCAGAGTGGCGCTTGACCATATTTGGTGTCTGTGGCGTTAGGATTGATATCCTCTCGTTCCAATAGCATGCTTACTATTCCCTCATGCCCATGTACCACAGCCCACAAGAGCGGTGTTCGACCATATTTGGTGTCTCCAGTGTTGGGATTAATATCCTCTCGTTCCAATAGCATTCTTACTATTTCCTCATGCCCGCGCTTCGCAGCATACCAGAGTGATGTTCGACCATATAAGGTGTCTGCAGTGTTGGGGTTGACACCCTCGCTTTCCAGTAGCATTCTCACTATTCCTTCATGTCGGTGCATTGCAGCCCGCCAGAGTGGCGTTTGACCATAGAAGGTGTCTGTGGCGTTAGGATCGATATCATCTCGTTCCAATAACATTCTTACTACTGCCTCGTGCTCGCGCTCCGCAGCCCACCAGAGTGGTGTTTGACCAAAGCAGGTGTCTGCGGTGTTGGGATTGATATCCTCTCGTTCCAAAAGCATTCTCACTATTCCCTCATGCCCGTACTTCGCAGCCCACCAGAGCGGTGTTGGGCCATATATGCTGTCTGCAGTGTTGGGATTGACACCCTCCCTTTCCAGTAGCATTCTCACTATTCCCCCACGCCGGTGCATTGCAGCCCGCCAGAGGGGTGTTTGACCATAGAAGGTGTCTGTGGCGTTAGGATCGATATCATCTCGTTCCAATAACATTCTTACTATTCCCTCGTGCTCGCGCTCCGCAGCCCACCAGAGTGGTGTTTGACGATGTCTGGTGTCTGCAGTGTTGGGATTTATATCCTCTCGTTCCAATAGCATTCTCACTATTCCCTCATGCCCGCGCCTCGCAGCCCACCAGAGTGGTGTTTGACCATATCTGCTGTCTGCAGTGCTGGGATTGATATCCTCTCGTTCCAATAGCATTCTCACTATTCCTTCATGCCGGTGCATCGCAGCCCACCAGAGTGGTGTTTGGCCATATTCGGTGTCTGTGGCATTAGGATCGATATCCTTCAGTTGCAATAGTGTTTTTACAATGTCCTCATGACCTCCTATAGCTGCCCACCAAATGGCTGTTCGACCCATGCTATCTCTTTCGTTAATACTCCACTCTTTAATCGACAATAAAGCAACAAGTATCTCCCCGATCCCGTAAAATGCTGCTCCATGGAGCCCTGTAAATCCCCTAGGCATAAACCTCCTATTATTCGGGTCTTGCCAATCTCTATACTCATAATAATGTAGCAAGAGAAGCCGAGATGCTATATGTTCCTCGTATCTAACCAGGAGCAGGAGCGCAAGCTGAGTAACACTCTCTGTCTTCTCTTTCCCTGTATGATTTCCCCAATAACGAGAAGCATATTCAACAAAGGGGACTATCGGTGGGGCAGAAAGAAGAGTTGGCGAAAGTTCCCGGACACAACGAAAATTGAGGTACGTCAAGCAAACCTCCGCTATCATCGAGTGTGGGCTTTGAAACAGGCCCGGGTTGCTGGATAAATACTCTTGCAAAGTGAAGTGGACAAGCCGGACGATGGAGGAGGACACCTCAACTGTGATAAGCCCAAGAGAACATCCTATAAGTGTTCGAATTGTAGGAACGTTTTCAACATCCAGATCCGTGGATCCTATCCTTACTCCTAAAGCATGGCATAGCTCGCTGGCTCTCAACGGTCGCTCAGAATTCGATACCCACATCAGGGCATCTATCCCAAGTCTGGATCTGCTGCCCCTCTGGGCCTTTATTCGTTCAAGAGTTGTTCCATATACATCCCCCAAATGATTGCCCCTTGTCATCTCGTTCAACTTTCGCTTCCTCTCTGATATGGTGACCTCTCCCAAGATTGCGTCAATGACTAGCGAGACAAGAAGGAATCTAAACACCATGGTTAGCTAATGCATGAAATGAGAATTACAGATTCCGCTACATACATTCCAGAGATCTTTTGTGGAATAACCCTCAAGATGTCCGCTCGCAAAGTATCGGACATTGCGTTACTTTCGGTGTCCATCTTCAACTTCTTCTCCAAATATCTCTTTATGTCGTGCCTCTTCGGACTAATCGGCATCATAACACTGCCGGCGAAATGTCTTGTAATTTCGGCCTGAACCTGAGGCCTCCCGGTGAAAAATATTCGCGTCCTCGGTGACTCCTGAAGGATGTCCTTCAGTGATACAAGTAGCTCCAATAGATGCTTAGGAAGGCACTCATCCAGAGCATCAACACAAATAAACACCGGGGGTAATGTGGCAACAGCCTGCTTCAGCATCTGCACCATATCCGGAAGTCGTAGACCTCGACCGCCGACCTCCTTTTTTGCTTCTTGAAATACCTTTTGCGCGTGCCCTAGCACTTCCCCTCTAACTACGAGCTGCTTAAGGATGGCTCCTATGATGTTGGTGCTTGTCTGCTCCCTCTGGTCGCGGAAGTCGCAGTAGAACATCGCGACTACAATTTCTTCGTCGGAAGGTCGGTCGCACAGGTCATCGATCACTAAGGAACTAATATTGCCGACCGTCAGTGATAATTCCTACTTCCTCCAGATGGATCAGGAGCTTACCTTAGATAGGTCTTCCCCACTCCCGGATTCCCGTAGCAAAATAAGACAGCCTTGCCCGCCCTTCCTCCGTTGATCTTCCACTCCCGAAATTCGTTTGTTTCTAAAAGCCAATTCCCCACACCATCGACCCTATCGGTACGCACATCGTCGTGCCTTCCCCTGGGGTCTAGTGGGGAGAGCCACTTCATTATTTCTGGGTTCTCATCGGCTATGATATTGTTCACGGTATTGTTATGGTTGTTCGTCACGTTATTGCAGTTGACATTGTCGTTACCAATCGAGATAGAGTGCCGATACGTTGTGTTGTCCATAGTGCGCCCAAATTGTTCAGTGTGCGTAGCTACGATAGCGACAACTGTGGTATCATAGCGATATTGGAGCTTTTATGGAAATTGGACAAGCCGGGCTGAAATAAAAAGAGTGACTCCGGCGGGTGAAATTACTCTCCAATCATCTTCTGCTGAGTAAACACCAACACGCTGGTCACTGCAAGACATGGGCTCCACATCACTCATCCCGACAGTAACATTCGGGCGGACAGATCCATGCTTCTACTGCTCTATGATAGGAAACATAGTCCAAGAAATTAACCGAACGCCTCGACCAATAAGGGTATTCAAAGTTACCGACTATAAATTTATGTTGAAAACGGAATTTAAAATCGGAGTACCCTAGTGAGGGTGGTCGGCCACAAATGGCTAGTGGACCTTCTTTGGTAAAGTTGAAGTTTCACGTTTTGAACGGGTCTCTGGAGGTCCGTTTTCGACCTTCACTCTATGTTTTCCATCTACTGGAGTAATCCCCCCCCAACTATTCCTTATCTGATGGGCAGGCCACGTAATGCCCCACGTCATCCTAGACCCAATCCGATCAGATAGGTCTTTCTTCAATAATTTTTTTCTCTTTCTTTTCCATTTTCCTCTGTAGTAGCCCCTTCCATGAACCTCAACTGTAAAAAGCTCACCGTCTAGGTCACCAGGCTCCAGAGCATCAGTGGATATAACCCTGATTACATCAGTTGTGTCTTCTCCATTGCCGTCTCCCGAGTCATTAAAACAGAGTTCAAAGGGAAGCGAAACTTCTAATACCGCAAAAACCCTTTAAATCCAGAATAGGACAAAGTGGCTTCAAGCATTTGCAATTCAAACAGACACTGTAAAAAGGAATAGTGTTATCAAGAGAGAGTATTGTTTTGTTTGGGGAGTCTGAGCTTGCGGGATCTAATTAACCGGTATTTATTATTTTTGCTAACCTACCCAGCTAAGCCTATTGTTGTTTAGATATTATACTAATTTCCTTTTGAGATCTCTGATGGTGGTTTTAAAGGGTTTTTGCGGTAATCCTGTGACTTCGGATACAAGTTACTTAATGCTAGTCTGGGGAATTGGGCCAGGCACGATCATTCATATGTAGATATGTGGGGGGGGGGGCGATATCTGAATATCATACTCTAGTATCTCTCCCTCGGACAGGAAATGTAAAGTGAGTTGAAGCGAGGAAACAAGAATTCAAGGAAGCAAGTCCACACTTGAACTGTTGGTATAAGTTTTAGGTTATTGGCTGTACATAAGGTGTCCTCAGAGTTATTTCTACTGCTGGTTTCCGTTCATCAATTCTATTGGTTGATTTATCCTTAGCGCAACACGTGGTCGTGATGAAAACCGTCAACATAAAATCATGGTTTTTAACTTTGAATACCCTCACCTCAGTGCTCCCGGGTGGATGTCGTCCTCATCCCGATGGGACAAGCCCAACTGCCAAGTCGTCTCAATGAGGATGAGGCTCTGGTGTGACAGCCGTCAACCGAGGTCTTACTCCTTGTCAAATTCAAAAGTATTGGGAAACTTGGCGCCAAGAGATCATGACTGCTGGGGAAGTAAATGGCGGAGTGATATGCAGAGACAAAAGAACAAGCCTAATCAAAGCACAAGACTAAAAAAAAGAACACAGAAATTAAAGAGAAGCAAACTATTAAACATCCAAATAATTCGTGCCTGAAATTTGCTTCCCCCATTGGTGGCAATGCCCCGTGCCATGGTATATGGTAACTTAATGATTGATGATGGGTCTTGGCGCCAAGTCCACCAACCGAATTTTCCAATACTTTTGAATTTGACAAGTACTACTTCTTGTAGGCAGCTACGGTAGCTTACAACTTTTTTTCATTTTTATTCTTATTCTTATTTCTGTTTCTAACCTTAACTTATTTGAATGCTAATATTTGATCGTTAACGAAAGCAGAGAGAGCTTATTGCAAGCCTCCAGGAAGAACGCCTTGTAGCCGACGGCAGTCCACCCCGTCCGTGGTCACAAGATTTTTAAACATGGATCGACGACAACGGCGACAAGGCAACGGAACCAGAAATGCCAAGAGTTCTCTCGCTAAAACGATTGCACACAGACAGGGGAAGTTCGCTTCACTCAACGACACCTCCATCAACTAGCTAACGACGATCACATGATATCAACCACAAAGACATCATATCCATCCACAAGCCACCATGCCACTCCATGTGAGTCTCCCCTTCCCCCGTCATAACTCCCGGGAAAGCCGGGAGAAAACCGGGAGCGTTGTAAGCCAATGTGAAAGAGCTGGAAGCCTGGAGGGAGGAGAGTGTTTATTTTCCTTTTGTTACCCGAAAGTTCCACAGCTCCAAAACTATCGCGCATTCCTGTGTTTGAAATGCTTTCCACGTATGCCCGAAGCTAAAAACACATACTCGAATCCTAAGCGCATTTCCGAAGCCAAACCAGCGCGTTCCCAGAAGCTATCCGTACGACAACGGAGCTATCGTGAGTATGGTGAGCAGCATCATTTTCAACAAAGATACACCCCACGAAATCAACCCCTCACATTTTACCCAGTTCACACTCAGTCACGTACAAGGGCGATTACACAGCCAGAGCTGGACTACACTTCACGGGCCCCAAGCTGGCGGTGTGTCGCGGTATCACTCCATATAACTAAATCCCACGTACCAGCCAGGGAAGGTCGTCCTGTTCGATTCCTACAGCAGATAGCTCTCGTACTCCTCCCTCGTCAACCGGCCCAACCAACCGCCAACAGCTCACCCCGATCCTTCATCCGGGCCGGAAGGATGATCCATACCAACTCCACGAGCCGAGCTTTACCAGGGCGGAAAAGGCTCGGTAGACATAGTGTTACTTCCCTCCCACTATTGATTCCGTCGTAGCTATACCCGGCCTCGAGGCTCCCTTGATGAAGGGTTCGGGGAGTGGCCACATCACTATTGCGCTGTGGCGGCCGTTCGAGCGCTCATTCGGTAGGGTTGGAAATGCCCATTGTCACTATGCCTGGCATAGTATGGCGGGGCCTGACTGGCGGTTATCAGCTTTGCGAGTGATGGGGTATGATTCTAGAGAACACTAACTTACAGTACAGCCATGTAGATAACCTACGTTATGAGTGATCCGATTTAGGGTATGGCGTCCCACTTTCATGTCGGGTATCACGAGTTGGAGCATAGCGTTGGTTTCGAATAAAATCTCAACTCTTTAACGTATGGCTTGGATTAAATGGAAGTGACAGGACCTATCCGCTAGGAGGATTTCTTCAGAAGTACCCGGAGGAGGAAAGAAGGATATTTTCGTTTTATACAGGATTTTGCTGGTTCGTTTGGCCTTTATTCATGCCCCGCTCCATCACCCACTATCACCATTTCCCAGCCATACCCCCCCACCCCCGAACCATCAACCTGTGAGAAACATATTCTCACAGTTTATGCTCTGCGGGAATCAACTTATGTGCGTTAGTTAGCATATACTCTACTGGGAAGGGGATCGCTGAGATTCGTCTTGCTAGACCGGTAGTCCACGATCTGTAAGAGGTCTGGCCCTATCTGGCCGTACACGGAATGAAGGAGTGGATAAGAAAATCCGTGGTTCACGGTGATTGCCTGGATGGTGGCGAGGGGGGGTAGAGATATATGTACATAGTGACGGTCGAGTGGCAAATTTTTTTAAAAAAAGAATTCCAGGGTGATTTAGAACTACTCCGTCCGAGGTAATTAATCCTCTGACTTGGGGACCACAAATGCTTCCGTATTCGTGAGGAATCGTGTTCTACCTCTCGCTCATGCCACTAGCCATCCAACCGGGTGCTATACTATGCTATCAAGAAATCGGTGAAGTTTGCTATTTTTACTTGGTTCCTTCCTCAAGTAGGATAAAGGTATCATACGTACTACCCGCAGGGAAGGGCTAATCGCTTAGAATTTAGTGTAACGATTTCGAGCCATTAGTGAGCACTAATGAGCGTGCTAGACGTTAGCCTACCAAAACAACCCCACGGCAACAAAGTTATGTAAATATCATACATTGTGAAGGGCAGATTGGTAAAAAAAAATACAAAGGGGGAAAGGAGGTATTATATAATGCATTGCCATGGTAGAGGGCCCTAGAAAAGGAAAAGGCATATCGAGATGAAAAATGAAAAAGAGTTTTCTAATAATGAAAGATGCTAAACGGGGTTGAACTATGTATGTATGTGAGAGGCAGAAGGGAAATGAAACCGCGAAAGAGGAAGAAAATAGGGGGGTGGGGGGATTGTACGTCTAGACCACAGGATTCAAGGGCCTGATTTTTTTCTTCTTTATATTCGCGCTCATGCATGAGCTCGTGTTTAGAGTCTTTTTCTGCGCACACACACTCCGAACTATGAATGGAACAAGCAGGTATGAAGTATCGTAACAATAGTGATATGGAAGGACCGATAGGACGGAGGAAATGGAAGAGAAAAACTAAGGAGAATATAATGGAAGTGGGAAGGATGACTATGGCATTGGGAGGTCAAGCATTGGGGATAAGGGGCTTCGATGGTGAAAGATAGGTCTGCGGGAAGGGTTGAAAAGGGCTCTAGAGTAAGTTCGAAGGCTTAGGTGAGGGCTCCCTGGAGCTTCTTTCGCTGTTCCCCACCATTGCTGATATGTATTGTTCTTTTCTTACTGTTGTTCAGGAGGCTTCCCTGCGGTGGAGTGCTCCGCCAGATGCTTGCGGCTTTTCTTGTATTAATTGGGATGGGAAGGGAGGTCCAGGGTTGAGAATGTAATTACACAATACCTGCATGTCTGCGGGACGCAGCTAAGGCAAATTCTGTTTCTCCGCTGGGGCCGGGAATGTTAAGATTGAGATCCTCTCGTTCCAATAGGAACTTTACTATTCCCTCGCACCCGGGCTGCTCAGCCCGCATGAGTGGCGTTTGACCATATCAGGTATCTGGAGTGTTGGGATCGGTATCCTCCAGTTCTAGCCGCAATTTTACAATTCCTTCATGCACACCCTCCGCAGCATACCAGAGTGGTGTTCGACCATATTCGGTGTCTGCAGTGTTGGGATTAGTATCCTCTCGTTGCAATAGCATTCTTGCTACTCCATCACGCCCACGCCCAGCAGCCTACCAGAGCGGTGCTCGACAATATCCAATGTCTGGAGTGTCGAAAATAATATCTGCTCGCCCCAATAGGAATTTTACTATTCCCTCGTGGCCGCGCTCCGCAGCCAACCAGAGTGGTGTTCGGCCATATTCGGTGTCTGCGGTGTTAGGATTGGTGTCTGCTCGCTCCAATAGCAATTTTACTATCTCCTCATGCCCGCGCTCAGCAGCCCACCAGAGCGGTGCTCGACCATATCTGGTGTCTGCAATGTTGAGATTGATATTTGCTCGCCCCAATAGCAATTTTACTATTCCCTCGTGGCCATGCTCCACAGCTCACAAGAGTGGTGTTTGGCCATAATTGGTGTCTACAGTGTTGGGATTGGTATCTGCTCGTTCCAATAGTGATTTTACTATTCCCTCGTGGCCGCACTCCGCACCCCTCCGGAGTGGTGTTCGACCATATTCGGTGTCGGCAGTGTTGGGATTGGTGTCTGCTCGCTCCAATAGCAATTTTACTATCTCCTCATGCCCGCGCCCCGCAGCCCACCAGAGTGGGGTCCGACCATATAAGGTGTCTGCAGTGTTGGGATTTATATCCGCTCGCTCCAGCAACATTCTGACCATTGCCCCATGTCCGTACTCCGCAGCCCACGAGAGTGGTGTTCGATCTTCAATGTCTGCAGCGTTGGGATTGACACCCTCTCGTTCCAATAGTATTCTTACTATTCCCTCACGCCGGCTCCACACCGCCAACCAGAGTAGTGTTCGACCATATTGGATGCTTCTAGTGTTGGGATTGGTATCCTCTCTTTCCAATAGCATTCTTACTATTCCCTCATGCCCTCGGTCCGCAGCCCATCCAAGTGGTGTTCGACCATATAAGGTCTCCGCAGCGTTGGAATTGGTATCCTCTCGTTCCAATAGCATTCTTACGATTCCCTCATCCCCGCGCTCCGCGGCCCACCCGAGTGGTGTTCGACCACCGGTGTCTGCGGCGTTAGGATCGATATCCTTCACCTGTAATAGTATTTTTACAGTGTCCTCATGACCTCCCATAGCTGCCCACCAAAGGGCCGTTCGACCCATGCTATCTCTTTCATTAATACTCCACTCTTTAGTCGCCAACAAAGCAACAACTATCTCCCCGATCCCATGAAATGCCGCTCCATGGAGCCCTGTAAATCCCTTAGGTATAAACCTCTTATCATTCGGGTCCTGACAATATCTATGCTCATAATAATGTAGCAAGAGAAGCCGAGACGCTATATGCTCCTCGTATCCAATTAGAAGCAGGAGTGCAAGCGGAGCGGCCCTCTCCGCCTTCTCCTCCCCCGTATGCTTTCCCCAATAACAAGAAGCATATTCAACAAAGGGGACTATCGGTGGGGCAGAAAGAAGAGTTGGCGAAAGTTCCCGGACACAACGAAAATTGAGGTACGTCAAGCAAACCTCCGCTATCATCGAATGTGGGCTTTGGAACAGGCTTAGATTGCTGGATAAATACTCTTGTAAAGTGAAGTGGACAAGCCGGACGATGGAGGAGGATGCCTCAACTGTGATAAGCCCCAGAGAACATCCTATCAGTGTTCGAATTGTAGGAACGTTTTCAACATCCAGATCTGTGGATCCTATCCTTACTCCTAAAGCATGGCATGGCTCGCTGGCTCGCAACGGTCGCTCCGAATGTGATACCCACATTAGGGCATCTATCCCAAGTCTGGATCTGCTGCCCTTCAGGGCCTTTATTCGTTCAAGAGTTGTCCCATACACATCCCCCAAATGATTGCCTCTGGTCATCTCGTCCAACTTTCGCTTCCTCTCTGAGACAGTAACCTCTCCCAAGATTACGTCAATGACTAGCGAGACAAGGAGAATCTAAACACAGTGGTTAGTCAATGTAAGATTATGCATGAAATGAAACTGCGGGTTCCGCTACACACATTCCAGAGATCTTTTGCGGAATAACTTTCAGGATCTCCGCTCGCAAAGTATCGGACATTGCGTCACTTTCGGTGTCCATCTTCAACTTCTTCTCCAAATATCTTTCTATGTCGTGCGTCTTCGGACTAATTGGCACCATAACACTGCCGGCGAAATGTCTTATAATTTCAGCCCGAACCTGAGGCCTCCCAGTGACGAATATTCGCGTCCTCGGTGACTCCTGAAGGATGTTCTTCAGTGACACAAGAAGCTCCAGTAGATGCTTAGGAAGGCACTCATCCAGAGCATCGACACAAATAAACACTTGGGGTAATGCGACAACAGCCTGCTTCATCATCTGCACCATATCCGGAAGTCGTAGACCTCGACCACCGACCTCGCTTTTCGCCTTTTGAAATGCATTTTGCACATGCTCCAGCACTTCCTCTCTAACTACCAGTTGCTTAAGTATGGCTCCTACGATGTTGGTGGTTGTCTGCTCCCTCTGGTCGCGGAAGTCGCAGTAGAACATTGCGATTGCAATTTCCTCCTCACAAGGCTGGTCGCACAGGTCATCAATCACTAAGGAACTAATATTGCTGCCCGTGAGTCATAATTCCTGCTTCTTCCAGATGAACTAGGAACTTACCTTATATACGTCTTCCCCACTCCCGGATCCCCGTAACAAAATAAGACAGCCTTGTCTGCCCCGCCTCCATTACTCCTCCACTCCCGAAACTCGTTTGTTTCTAAAAGCCAGCTCCCCACACCATCAACCCTCTCGGTGCGCACACCGTGATGCCGTCCCATGGGGTCCAGTGGCGAGAGCCACTTCATCATTTCTGGATTCTCATCGGCTATGATATTGTTCACGTTGACAGTATTGTTACTATTCGTCACGTTATTGCAGTTCGTTACCGATCGAGATCGAGTGCCGATACGCGGTGTTGTCCATGGTGTGTTCAAAGCGCTTGTTGAGAAAAGAAAGAGGGACTCCGGCAGGAGGCATTACTATCCAATCAGCTCCTGCTGAGTAAACACCAACTCACTGACGACTGTGAGACATGAGTTCCACACCACACATCCCCGACAGTAACATTCGGATGGAGGAGCAATCCATGGTTCTACAGCTCCGGGAAACGTGCTCCGAGAATCTGTCCCATATTATGGCGGGCCAAACGTACAGTGCAGGTAGGGCAGTTTGGGCTTTACCCAACGTGACAAACGACCACGAGCCTGCGTTTGATTAGAACACTTAATAAAATAAAATAAACTATTACAACCACCGTAGAATAACCACAAATTCCATCTTTAGATAACTTTTGTTATGCTACAGTATAATAATAGCATCTTAAAACTGCTGACCGGAAACTCTCACCAGTTATAAAGCCTTCTAATCCCGATCCAATAAATGTCTTTTCACTGGATTTTAACTACCGCCTAGCCATCCAAGCTAAAATCTTTCCACAAGTGCAATTGCTATAACCTCACTGGGTGTAGAATAAGTCCAAACTCCCCCTATATCCCAACTTTCCTCCTCGTAGGAAAGCAGGAAGAGATACATCCCCGGAAATCCACCCCCCACATTTTACCCAGCTCACTCAGTTACGTACTGTGCAATGGTGATTACACAGCTAGAGCTAGACTACACTTAGCGATACCCGCGCTGATGGCATCTCACGATATCACTCTATATAACTGAATCCCCATAATGGCTGCGAAAGGTCGTCCCGTTTAATCCTTCAGAAAGTAACCCTCGTACTCCTTCTCTTCATCAACCGGCCCAACAAACCGCCAACATCTCACCCCGATCCTTCACCCGGACCGGGAGATCTGTACTAACTCCACGAACTGAGCTTCACGTGGGAAATTCCCATCTTCTCTGTGGCTTGCATAGTGTGGAGATGCATAGCAGGCGCTTATCAGCTTTGCGAGTGATGGGATATGATTCTATAAAACACTAACTTACATTACAGCACATGTAGATCACCTACGATATGACCCATCCAATTTAGGGTGTTGTGCCAGACTTTCACGTCGGGGGTCACGAGCCAGAAAATAATGTTAGTTTTAAATAAAATCTCAACCCTTCAACAAATAGCTTGGATTAAATGGAAGCGGAGCAGAGTGGGAGGACGTATTCGCCAGGGAGGTTGGTGGAGTATCACTTGATGGGCCCTTTTTCGGAAGCACCCGGGGGAGGAAGCATCTTTTCGTTTTATACACGACCTCACTTGTCCGTCTAACCTTTTTTCATCCCAAATCCCATCACCCACTATCACCCGGCCGGCCATACCCCCCCGAACCCTCAACCTGCGAGAAACAGATTCTCGCAGTTTTATACTTTGCGGGAATCACCCATGCGTGTCTGTATACGTATATCTGAGAAGGAGATCGCTGCAGATTAGTTCTTACTAGACCGGTAGCCCCCGGTCTATAAGAGGTCCAGTCACATCCCACCATGCAAATAAGGAAGGAATGAATAACGAAACCCATGATTCACGGCGATTTCCCGGGTCGTAGGGACGAAGCGTGGATATATGTATCAGTGCATCACGGCGGTCGTGTAGGATTTCTTTTTTTTTTTTTTTTTTGAGAATTCCGGGATGGTTTCTACTCCGTCCGAGATAATCAACCCTCCGACTAGTCACCACAGGGACTTCACCTTCAGGAGGCACCGTGTTCTGCTCATGCCGATGGCTATCCAACCGGGTGCTATACTATGCTATCAAGGAATTGGTGAAGTCTGCTATGTTTACTTAGTTCCCTCCTCACGGGGGATGAACATATCATACTTCCCGCAGGGGGGAAGTAATCACTTAGAATTCAGCGCACCGATTACGAGGCAGTAGTAAACACTCATGAGCATGCTAGACATTAGCGTACAAAATTCGACCCCACAGCAGCAAGGCTATATAAATATCATACATTGTGAAGGGCAGATTTGTAAGAAACACAGAGGGGAAGGTATTATATAATGCATTGCCATGATATAGGACGCCAGAAAAAAGTAATCTAGAGAAGAAAAATGAAGAAAATGAGTTGTCTAATAATGAAAGATGGTAAACGGTGTTGAATTGTGCAAGTGAGAGACGGGAAGGAAATAAAGAGGCGAAAGAGCTAAAAGAAAAGAGGGAAGCAAAAATTGTACCTCGGCCACAGGACTTAAAGGGTTGATCTCTATCCACACTAGAGTATGAGCTCGTAATTAGGTGGGTATCGAGCAGAGAGCAGAGCGCTTTTGGATACATATATGTCGTTTTATAATACAACAAGCATCGACAGGAAGTGGTAGTAGTGATAGGGAAGGACCGATAGGAAGGAGGAAGTAAGAAAAAGCTAAGGAAGAAATAATGGTGGAGGGAAGAATTTTTAGGGCGATGAGGGGTCCAGAATTGGGGGTAAGGGGCCCCGATGGTAAAAGGTAGGCATACGGGAAAGGCTGGGAGGGGCTTTAAAGCAAGTCCGACGGCGTAGGTGAGGGCTCTTTGGTGTTTGTTTCGCTGTTTCCCACAATCGCTGAGATGGATTTTTCCTTTTCTACTGTTTTTTAGGAGGTTCCCCTGCGGCGGAGTGTTCTTCCCCATGTTCGCGACCTTTCCAGTATCGATTGGGATGGGAAGGGAGGGTCAAGGCCCGGAGAGTGATTGCACAGCACCTGCATATTCACAGTGCGCAGCTAAGTCAAGGGCTGGTTCGGTGCGGAGGCAGGGTATGTCGGGATTGGGGCCTGATCGTCCCGATAGTGACTTTACCATTCCCCCACGTCCACCCACTGCAGCCCAGAAGAGTGGCTTTCGGCCATATTTGGTACCTGTAGCATTGGGATTGATATTCTCTCACTCTAGTAGTAACTTTACTATTTCCTCACACACGCATAGTGTAGCCTTGCGAGAGTGAAGTTCGACCATATTAGGTGTCCGCTGCGTTGGGATTGATATCCGCTCGCCCCAATAGCAATTTTACTATTGCCTCGTGGCCGCGCCGCGCAGCCCACCAGAGTGGTATTTGATGATATTTGGTGTCTGGGGTGTTGGGATTGACATCCTCTCGTTCCAATAGCATTCTTACTATTCCCTCGTGCCCGCGCTCCGCAGCACACCAAAGTGGGGTTCGACCATATTCAGTGTCCGCAGTGTTGGGATTGATACCCTCTCGTTCCAATAGCATTCTAACTATTCCCTCATGCCCGTGCTCCGCAGCCCACCAGAGTGGTGTTTGGCCATATCTGGCGTCTGCAGTGTTGGGATTGATACCCTCTCGTTCCAATAGCATTCTAACTATTCCCTCATCCCCGCGCACCGCAGCCAACCAGAGTGGTATTCGACCATATTCTGTATCCGCAGTTCTAAGATCGATATCCTCTCGTTCCAACAGCATTCTTACTACTCCCTCATGTCCGCGCTCCGCAGCCCACCAGAGTGGTGTTCGGCCATGTTCGGTGTCAACAGTGTTGGGATTGGTATCTGCTCGCCCCAATAGCAATTTTACTATTCCCTCATGCCCGCGTTCCGCAGCCCACCAGAGTGGTGTTTGACCATATTCGGTGTCTGCGGTGTTGGGATTGATATCCTCTCGTTCCAATAGCATTCTTACTATTCCCTCATGGCCGCGCTCCGCAGCCCACCAGAGTGGTGTTTGACCATATTTGGTGTCTACAGTGTTGGGATTGAGGTCCTCTCGTTCCAATAGCATTCTTACTATTCCCTCAAGCCCGTGCTCTGCAGCCCACGAGAGCGGTGCTCGACCATATCGGGTGTCTGGAGTGTTGGGATCGGTATCCTCTCGTTCCAATAGCATTCTTACTATTCCCTTATGCCCGTGCTCCGCAGCCCACCCGAGTGGTGTTTGGCCATATATGGTGTCTGCAGCGTCGGGATCGATATCATCTCGTTCCAATAGCATTCCCGCTACTCCCTCATGCCCGCGCTTCGCAGCCCACCAGAGTGGTGTTCGACCACTTTCGGTGTCTGCAGTGTTCGGATCGATATCCTTTTGTTCCAATAGCATTTTTGCTATTACCTCATATCCGCGCCTCGCAGCCCACCAGAGTGGTGTTTGACCATATTTGGTGTCTACAGTGTTGGGGTTGATATCCTCTCGTTCCAATAGCAATTTTACTATTCCCTCGTGGCCACTCCGCGCAGCCCACCAGAGTGGTATTCGACCATATCCAGTGTCTGCGATGTTGGGATTAATATCCTCTCGCTTCAATAGCATTCTTCCTATTCCCTCATGTCCGTGCTCCGCAGCCCACGAGAGCGGTGTTCGACCATATTCAGTGTCTGCGGTGTTGGGATTAATATCCTCTCGCCCCAATAGCATTCTTACTATTCCCTCATGCCCGTGCTCCGCAGCCCACGAGAGCGGTGTTCGACCATATTCGATGTCAGCGGCGTTAGGATCGATATCCTCCAGCTGTAATAGGATTTTTACAGTGTCCTCATGACCTCCTATAGCTGCCCACGAAAGGGCTGTTTGACCCATGTTGTCTCTTTCGTTGATACTCCACTCTTTAGTCGCCAATAAAGCAACAAGTATCTCCCCGATCCCATGGAATGCCGCCCCATGGAGCCCTGTAAAGCCCTTAGGCATAAACTTCTTATTATTCGGGTCTTGCCAATCTCTATACCCATAATAATGGAGCAAGAGAAGCCGGGATGCTATATGTTCTTCGTATCTAGCTAGGAGCAGGAGCGCAAGCCGAGTAATACTCTCTGTCTTCTCTTTGCCTATATGATTTCCCCAATAGCGAGAAGCATATTCAACAAAGGGGACTCTCGGTGGGGCTGAAAGAAGAGTTGGCGAAAGTTCCCGGACGCAGCGAAAATTGAGGTACGTCAGGCAAACCTCCGCCATCATCGAGTGTGGGCTTTGGAACAGGCTTAGATTGTTGGATAAATACTCTTGCAAAGTGAAGTGGACAAGCCGGACGATGGAGGAGGATGCCTCAATTGTGATAAGCCCCAGAGAACATCCTATCACTGTTCGAATTGTAGGAATGTTTTCAACATCCAGATCTGTGGATCCTATCCTTACTCCTAAAGCATGGCATAGCTCGCTAGCTTCCAACGGTCGCTCCGAATTCGATACCCACATCAGGGCATCTATCCCGAGTCTGGATCTACTGCCCTTCTGGGCCTTTATTCGTTCAAGAGTTGTCCCATACACATCCCCCAAATGATTGCCCCTTGTCATCTCGTCCAACTTTCGCTTCCTCTCTGAGACGGTAACCCCTCCCAGGATTGTGTCGATGGCTAGCGAGACAAGGAGGAATCTGAACACCGTAGTTAGTCAATGGAAGATTATGCATGAAATGAGAACTAAGAATTCCGCTACACACATTCCAGAGATCTTTTGTGGAATAACCCTCAGGATGTCAGCTCGCAAATTATCGGACATTGCGTCACTCTCGGTATCCATCTCCAACTTCTTCTCCAAATATCTCTCTATGTCATGCGTCTTCGGACTAATCGGCACCATAACATTGCCGGTGAAATGTCTTGTAATTTCGGCACGAACCTGAGGCCTCCCAGTGACAAATATTCGCGTCCCCGGTGACGCCTGAAGGATGTCCTTTAGTGACACAAGAAGCTCCAATAGATGCTTAGGAATGCACTCATCGAGAGCGTCGATACAGATAAACACCCGGGGTAATGCGACAACAACCTCCTTCAGCATCTGCACCATGTCCGGAAGTCGCAGAACTCGACCGCCGACCTCGTTTTTCGCCTTTTGAAATGCCTTCTGCGCATGCTCCAGCACTTCCCCTCTAATGACCAGTTGCTTAAGTATGGCTCCTATGATGTTGGTGACTGTCTGTTCCCTCTGGTCGCGGAAGTCGCAGTAGAACATTGCGATTGCAATTTCTTCCTCACAGAGTCGGTCGCACAGGTCATCGATAACTAAGGAACTAATATTGCTGCCCGTGAGTCATAATTCCTGCTTCTTCCAGATGAACTAGGAACTTACCTTAAATACGTCTTCCCCACTCCCGGATCCCCGTAGCAAAATAAGACAGCCTTCTCTACCCCACCCTCATTACCCCTCCACTCCCGAAACTCGTTCGTTTCTAAAAGCCAGTTCCCCACACCATCGACCCTGTCGGTGCGCACATCATGATGCCTTCCCCTGGGATCCAGTGGCGAGAGCCACTTCATTATTTCCGGATTCTCATCGGCAATGATATTGTTCAAGTTGAAGGTACTATTATGGTTATTTGTCACGTTATTGCTGTTTTCATTGTCGTTACCAATCAAGATCGAGTATCGATACGTTGGGTTCTCCATGATGTGTCCAAAGTGTTCGGCGAGCGTAGCTACGCTATCGATAGCGATAACTATCGTAGCGAATTCGAACAAGCGGGGCTGAAAAAAAAAGAGGGACTACGGCGGGTGAAATTACTGTCTAACCATCTCCTGCTGAGTAAACACCAAGACCCCTAATGGCTGTAACACATGAGTCTCGCATCAAGCACCCGGGATCTGCTTTCGTACCCAAAATGAAAAAAGTTTTAGTACTAGTACAGTACAAGCACAAGACAGGCATTATCCCGCAGGCCAACATAAATTAACCTAGAACGTATTCCCTGGTACGGTAAAATTTAGGTGCAGGGGGTAATCTACTTGTATGTTGCTCCTAGTCGGATAGCCGGACAGAGTTGCTCCCGTCTATGGTGGGGGACATCTGTAGCCGGAACAGGCGGACATTCCTTCTAGTTTGTTAACAGTAGGTTAATTTGCCAAGACTGGCTTTTTTCAAGGTTAATATATTAGCAAATATCGATTAAATGTCATTACCAACGAAATTAACAGTAATTAACCTCTCCCGGACATTGCCCTTGCTTCTACTAAATTTTGACCCACCTTTAAACCCTAATATCTCCATGAAAACTTGAGATATTTCTGTTTTCTCTCTATTAATGTGTAGAGGGCCACCTACCCTACCACCTAATAGAGCCACAATTCTCATTGGACTGGTGGTTGAAAATCCTTTGGTGGTTGAAGATGGGCAATATTTGCTCGGCAAAGTACTCCGGCTACAGATGTCCCCCACCATACTCGAGTACCGGTAGGTGAGAAGACGCCAAGGTCTTCTGGACGAGGACGGGGTTCCGAAGGCAGGTCGACGGGAGGCCAACTGCCACCCTGGTAGGCAGCTCGCCCACCACTCTCTCTCTTCTTTTTTTTTTAACATTAACTTATTTGAGTGCCAGTATTTGTCTTGTAGTCCAGTGGGCCAAACGTGCAGGTATGGCAGTTTGGGCTTTACTCAACGTGATTAATGACCACAGGCATGGGTTTGTTTAGAACACTTAATAAAATAAAATAAAATTTCACAACCGCCATAGAATAACCATCAATTCCATCTTTAGATAAAAAAATTTATAATATAATATGACCTTATTACCGATTTCGAAAAGGTTGTCAGTGGTTGTCAGTGCGTACTTTCTCAAATCTTTTTCCACTCATTTGCAAAGGGCGATCTTTTATGCAATCTGTGCGCACCTAGGTTCAATTTCTTCCAGGAGAGAGGTTCCCAATCCTCTATTTTCCTTCATTTCTGCCCTCCGGTACCGGCATGGTTACCAAGGGAGACTCAGGATTTCCCTCCTAACATATTGGGTGAGAAAGTGAGGATTTATTATGTCCTTTTGATAATGATGACTTAAATTGAATTGAATTATGTAGTATTTGATTGTTCTGTGTTTATATAGTTTTTTTTAACGATCAAATCTCCTAAGATATGCTGCTGTATGCCGGGGCTTAACACAACACATGGCCTAAAGAAAAAGGCGTGGTCTCAAATTGACTAGCAGTAGGAATCTTTACATACAGGGTAGGGTATAGTGAGCAGGATCAAAGGGAAATAGAGGATTGGGAACCTCTCTCCTGGAAGAAATCGAACCTAGGCACGCACAGATTGCATAAAAGATCGCCCTTGGCAAATCAGTGGAAAGGTTTTTAAAAAAGTACGCACTGGCAGCCAATGACAACCTTTTCGAAATCGGTAATAACCGACCGCCAACATCCCACCCCGATCCTTCATCCAGACCGGAAAATCAGTGACAACTCCACGAACCGAGCTTTACCGAGGTGGGGAAGACTCACCGGTAGATACAAACTCCGTCCCCTCTCGCCCTTGAAGCCACCGCAGGACCGATTATACCCGGGCTCGTGGCCCCCTCTATGAAGGGTTGGGGGAGTGACCACGTCACTGTTGTGGGGCCCGTTCGGGTGTTCATTCGGTAGGGTTAGAAATTCCCATCGTCTCTCTACCTGAAATAGCGTGGCCAGGAATGGCCGGCAGTTATCAGCTTTCGAGTGATGGGACATGATTCTCGAGAACACTAGCTTACAGTACAGCACATGTAGATGACCTACGATATCAGTGATCCAATTTAGGGCAGTGTGTCCGACCCTCATGTTGGTCATCACAAGTCGGGACATAATGTTAGTTTTGAAAAAAATCTCAACTCTTTAACGGATGACCTGGATTAAATAGAAGCGGAGCGAAGTGACAGGACGTATCCGCCAGGAAGGCTGGCGGAGTATCATTCGATTAGCCCTTTTTCCCTTCAGAAGTACCTTCAGGAGGAGTGAGGAGCTTTTCGTTTTATACAGGATTTTGCCGATCCGTTCAGCCTTTGTTCATGCCCAGTCCCATCACCCGGTATCAACCCCAGGCTATACCCCCTACGGTTTCCCAACTATCAACCTGCGAGAGCCATGTTCTCGCAGTTTATATTCTGCGAGAATCAACTGTTGTGCCTTGGCATATGTATTCCCCGAGAAGGAGATCGCTGCAGGTCGTTTTACTAGCCCGGGAGTCTGCGATTTGTAAGTGATCTTATCAGATCCAACCTGGCACGGAATGAATAAATGAGGAAACCCACAATCCACGGCGATTTTCTGGATTGCCGGGGCGAAGAGCAGATATGCGCGCATCATGGAAGTCGATCAGCAAATTTTTTTAAGAATTCCAGACGAACGTCTACTCCGTCCAAGATAATCAATCCTCTAACTAGTCGCCACAAACACTTTTATATTCACGAGGCATTATGTTTTTCCCACTCATGCTATCAGCTATCTAGCTTGGTGCTGTACTATTCTATTAAGAAATCGGTGAGGTTTGCCGTGCTTAGTTAATTCCTTCCGCACGTAGGATAAACGTATCATACTACCCGCTGGTGAAGGCAGGGGGAATGCTAACCACTTAGAACACACCGCACCTGTTACAAACCAGCAGTAAACACTCAGGAGAATACCAGATACTACCGTACCGAACACAACCCTACGACAACAAAGCTATATAAATATCATACATCGTAAAGAGCATATTGGTAAGAAACATAGAGGGTAAAGTGGTATATTAATATAATGCATTGCTATGATATAGGGCTCTAGAAAAAAAAAAGATCTAGAGAAGAAAAACAAAGAAAATGAGAAGTCTATTAATGAAAGATGATAAACGGTGTTGAACTGCGTAAGTGAGAGAGAGAGAGAGAGGCGGAAAGGAAGTAAAGACGCGAAAGAGCAAGAGGAAGGTGTGGGCAGAGATTGTGCGCCATACGCCACGGGGCTTCAAAGATCGTTTTTTTTTCTATCCACACTCGTACACGAACTCATGTTTGGGTATTAGGCGGAGAGTAGTAGCGTTTTTGCCTACAGCGACTGCGCATGATAATATAACAAGCATGTATGAAGAGAGGGTAGTGATAAGGAAGGACCGATAATAGAGAAAATGGAAGAGAAAAGCCAAGGAGGAAAGAATGGTGGAGGGAAGAATCACTATTGCGATGAGGTGTCGAATATTGGGGGTAAGGGACATTGATGGTGAAAGGTAGACCTACGGGAAAGGCTGGAAAGGCTGGAAATGGCTTTAAAGTGAGTCAGACCGCTTAGGTGAGGGCTTCCCGGAGCTTCTTTCGCCGTTTCCCACCATCGCCGAGATGGATTGTTCTTTTCTTACTATTGTTCAGGAGGTTCCCCTGCGGCGGAGTGTTCCGCCCTATGTATTCAGCCTTTCCGGTATCAATTGGGATGGGAAGGAAGGGCCCAGGTTGAGAAAGTAATTGCACAGTACCTGCATGTCCGCGGGACGCAGCTAAGTCGGGGGCTGTTTCCCCGCTGGGGCCGGGTAGATGAGGATTGAGATCCTCTCGTTCCAACAGCAACCTTACAATTCCCTCGCGCCCGCGCTGCGCAGCCCGCAAGAGCGGCGCTTGACCATATCGGGTATCTGGAGTGTTGGGATTGATATCCTCTTGTTGTAATAGCAATTTTACTACCCCTTCATGATCGCGCTCCGCAGCCGACCAGAGTGGTGTTCGACCATATTCGGTGTCTGCAGTGTTGGGATTGGTACCCTCTCGTTCCAATAACATTCTTACAATCCCCTCATGCCCGCGCTCTGCAGCCCACCAGAGAGGTGTTCGACCATATTCGGTGTCTGAGATGTTGGGATTGATATCCTCTCGTTCCAATAGCAATTCTACTGTTCCCTCATTCCCGCACTCTGCAGCCCACCAGAGTGGAGTTCGACCATAAAAGGTGTCTGCAATGTTGGGATTGATATCCTCTCGTTCCAACAGCATTCTTACTATTCCCTCATGCCCGCACTCCGCAGCCGACCGGAGTGGTGTTCTATCATATTCGGTGTCTGCAACGTTAGGATCGACACTCTCTCGTTCCAATAGCATTCTTACTATTCCCTCATGCCCGCGCTCCGCAGCACACCAGAATGGTGTTCGACCATATTTGGTGTCTGCAGTTTTGGGGTTGATATCCTCTCGTTCCAATAGCATTCTTACTATTCCCTCATGCCTGCGCTTCGCAGCATACCAGAGTGGTGTTCGACCATGTTTGGTGTCTGCAGTGTTGGGATTGATATCTTCTCGCTCCAACAACATTCTTACTATTCCCTTATGCCCACACTCCGCAGCCCACCAGAGTGGCGTTCGACCATATATGGTGTCTGCCATGTTGGGATTGATATCCTCGCGTTCCAATAACATTCTTACCATCCCCTCATGCGCGCGCACCGCAGCCCACCCGAGCGGTGTTCGGCCACCGAAGGTATCTGCAGTGTCGGGGTTAATATCCTCTCGTTCTAATAGCATTCTTACTATTCCCTCATGCTCACACTTCGCAGCCCACCAGAGAGGTGTTCGACCATATCTGGTGTCTGCAATGTTGGGATTGATATCTTCTCGTTTCAATAGCATTCTCACTATTCCCTGATGCCCACACTCCGCGGCCCACCAGAGTGGTGTTCGACTGTATTCGGTGTCTGCCGTGTCGGGATTGATATCCTCGCGTTCCAATAAGATTCTTACTATCCCCTTATACCCGCGCTTCGCAACCCACCAGAGTGGTGTTCGACCATATTCGGTATCAGCACTGTTGGGATTGATATCTTCTCGCTCCAATAACAATTTTATTATTCCCTTATACCCGCGCTCTGCAGCCGACCAGAGTGGTGTTCGGCCATACTTAGAGTCTGCAGTGTTGGGATCGATATCTTTCAGCTGTAATAATATTTTTGCAGTGTCCTCATGACCTTTTATAGCTGCCCACGAAAGGGCGGTTTGACCCATGTTATCTCTTCCGTTAATACTCCACTCTTTAGCCGCCAATAAAGCAAGAACTATCTCCCCGATCCCGTGAAATGCCGCTACATGGAGCCCTGTAAAGCCCTTAGACATAACCCTCTTACCATTCGGGTCTTGCCAATAATATATATTCTCATAATAATGCAGTAAGAGAAGCCGAGACGCTATATGTTCCTCGTATCTAACCAGGAGCAGGAGCGCAAGCCGAGTAATACTCTCTGTCTTCTCTTTCCCCGTATGGTTTCCCCAATAACAAGAAGCATATTCAACAAAGGGGACTATCGGTGGAGCAGAACGAAGAGTCGGCGAAAGTTCCCGGACGCAACGAAAATTCAGGTACGTCAAGCAAACCTCCGCTATCATCGAGTGTGGTCTTTGGAAGAGGCATGGATTATTGGATAAATACTCTTGCAAAGTGAAGTGGACAAGCCGGACGATGGAGGATGATGCCTCAACAGTGATAAGCCCCAGAGAACATCCTATCAGTGTTCGAATTGTAGGAACGTTTTCAAGGTCCAGATCTGTGGATCCCATCCTTACTCCTAAAGCATGGCATAGCTCGCTAGCTTTCAACGGTCGCTCCGAATTCGATACCCACATCAGGGCGTGCATCCCGAGTCTGGATCTGCTGCCCTTCTGGGCCCTTATTCGTTCAAGAGTTGTCCCATACACATCCCCCAAATGATTGCCCCTTGTCATCTCGTCCAACTTTCGCTTCCTCTCTGAGACAGTAACCTCTCCCAAGATTAAGTCAATGACTAGCGAGACAAGGAGGAATCTAAACACCGTTGTTAGTCAATGTAAGATTATGCATGAAATGAAATCGCGGATCCCGCTACACACATTCCAGAGATCCTTTGTGGAATAACTCTCAGGATGTCCGCCCGCAAAGCATCGGACATTGCGTCACTCTCAGTGTCCATCTCCAACTTCTTCTCCAAATATCTTTCTATGTCGTGCGTCTTCGGACTAATCGGTACCATAACATTGCCGGTGAAATGTCTTGTAATTTCGGTCCGAACCTGAGGTCTCCCAGTGACAAATAATCGCGCCCTCGGTGACTCCTGAAGGATGTCCTTCAGTGACGCAAGAAGATCCAATAGATGCTTGGGAAAACACTCATCGAGAGCATCAATACAGATAAACACCCGGGGTAATGTGGCAACAGCCTGCTTCAGAAGCTGCACCATACCCGGGAGTAGCAGACCCCGACCGCCGACCTCGCCTTTCGCCTTTTGAAATGCCTTTTGCACATGCTTCAGTACTTTCCCTCGCACTACCAGTTGCTTAAGAATAGCTCCTATGATGTTGGTGGTTGTCTGCTCCCTCTGGTCGCGAAAGTCACAATAGAACATTGCGATTGCAATTTCTCCCCCACAAGGTCGGTCGCACAGGTCATCGATAACTAACGAACTAATATTGCCGGCCGTCGGTGAAAATTCCTGCTTCTTCTAAACGAACTAAGACCTTACCTTAGATACGTCTTCCCCACTCCCGGATCCCCGTAGAAAAATAATACCGCTTTGTCTTCCCCACCTCCAGTATTCCTCCACTCCTTAAACTCGTTCGTTTCTAAAAGCCAGCTCCCCACACCATCGACCCTGTCGGTGCGCACATCGTGATGCCTTCCCCTAGGATCCAGTGGCGAGAGCCACTTCATTATTTCCGGGTTCTCATCGGCGATGATATTGTTCAAGTTGAAGGTACTATTATGGTGATTCGTCACGTTATTGCTGTTTTCATTGTCGTTACCAATCAAGATCGAGTATCGATACGTTGGGTTCTCCATGATGTGTCCAAAGTGTTCGGCGAGCGTAGCTATTTCATAGCAATAACCGTGGTAGCGATATTGGATATTTTATGGAATCTGGACAAGCCGGGCTGAGAAAAAAAGAGGGACTCCAGAGGGTGAAACCACCATCCAATCATCTCCTGCTGAGTAAACACCAACTCACTGAGGACTGTGAGGCATGAGTTGCACATCAGACACCCCCGACAGCGACATTCGGATAGAGGGGCAATCCATGCTTCTACAGCTCCGGGAAACGTGCTCCGAGAATCTGTCCCATAGTTCTCGTATGGCGGGCCAAACGTACGGTGCAGGTAGGGCAGTTCGGGCCCTACCCAACGTGACAAACGACCATAAGCATGGGTTTGCTTAGAACACTTAATAAAATAAAATAAAATATTACAACCACCGTATAATAACCATAAATTCCATCTTTAGATAACTTTTTTGTTATACTACAGTATAATAAGATCTTAAAACGGCTAACCAGAAACTCTCACCAGTTATAAAGCCTTCTAATCCCGATCCAATAAATGTCATTTCAATGGATTTTAACTACTGCCTTGTCATCCAAGCTAAAATATTTCAAGTGCAATTACTATAACCTCACTGTGTAGAATAAGGCCAAACTCCCCCTATATCCCAACTTTCCCACTCGTAGGAAATCAGGAGGTGATACACCCCCGGAAATCCACCTCTCACATTTTACCCAGCTCACTCTTAGTTACGTACAATGGTGATTAACCGGCTAGAACTAGACTACACTTAGCGAACCCCCGCCCTGATGGTGCCTCACGATATCACCCTATATAACTGAATCCCACATAGTGGCTGCGGAAGGTCGTCCCGTTTAATCCTACAGCAAATAACACTCGTACTCCTCCTCTTCGTCACCCGACCCAACCAACCGCCAACATCTGACCCCGATCCTTCATGTAGGCCGGAAGATCTGTACTAACTCCACGAACTGAGTTTTGCCTGGGTGCAAAATTCCCATCGTCGCTATGGCTTGCATAGTGTGGAGAGGCATGACAGGCGGTTATCAGCTTCGCGAGTGATGGGATATGATTAGATAGAACATTAACCTACATTACAGCACATGCAGATGACCTACGATATGGATGATCCAATTTAGGATATTGTGTCAGATTTTCATGTCGGGCGTCACGAGTCTGGACATAATGTTAGTTTTGAATAAAATCTCAACACTTTAACGGATGGCTTGGACTAAATGGAAGCGGACCGAGCTGGCAGGGGGTATCCCCTAGGGAGGTTGGTAGAGTATCATTCGATAAGCCCTTTTCAGAAGCACCCGGAGCTTTTCGTTTTACACAGGATTCCGCTGGTCCGTTTAGAGTTTGCTCATGCCCAGTCCCATCACCCATTATCACCCGCCGGGCGATACCCCACCGCCCCCGAATCAACCCGCGAGAAACATATTCTCACGATTTCATACTCTGTGGGAGTCGGCCGCTGTGCCTTGTATACAGAAGGCGATCGCTACGGATTAGTTTTTACCAGATCGGTGGTCCACGATTTGTAAGAGGTCCTCTCATACCCGGCCATGAACGGAAGGAATGTATAAGGAACCCGCGGTTCACGGTGGTTGCCTAGGCCTTTGGGATGTGGAGTGGAGATATATGTACATCATGACGATCGAGCAGAAACTTTTTTAAGAATTCCAGGGTGATTTCTACTCCTTCCGGGGGAATTCAATCCTCCCACTAGCCGCCACAAACACTTTCATATTCAGGAGGCATCACGTTCTGCTCTCTCTCAAGCCACCAGCTATCTAGCGGGGTGCTATACAATTAAGTAATTAGTAGTCTGATATGTTTACTTAGTTCCTTCCTCAAGTAGGATAAGCGCGGCGTGCTACCCGCAGAAGAGGTGGGAGCTAATCACCCAAAATTCAGCTCACCGATTACGAGCTAGTAGTGAACACTCATGGGCACGCTAGACATTAGCGTACCAAACACACCCACAGCAATAAAGCTATATAAATATCATACATCGCGAAGGGTAGATTGGTAAGAGGCACAGAAGAGAGGGAATTATATAATACATTGCCATGATATAGGGTCCTAAAGGAAAAAAAGTCATCTAGGGAAGAAAAGCGAAGAAAGTGAGTTGTCTAATAACGAAAGGTGATAAATATCGTTGAACTACTAGTATGTAAGTGTGAGAGAGGGACAGGAAATAAAGTCGCGAAAGAGCAAAAGAAAAGGGGGGAGCAGAGATTGTACGCCTAGGCCACGGGATTCCAAGGGTTGATTTTTTTGCATTAAAGCTTGAGCATGAGCTCGTGCTTAGAGCGCCTTTCCCTGTACACCCTCCGCATTATAATGTAACAAGCAGCCATGAAGTAGCAGAGGAAATAGAAGAGAAAAATTGAGGAAATAATGGCCGGGGAAGAATGGGTATTGGGTTACAATGAGGGATGGAGTATTAGGTAAGGGGCTTCGATGGTGAAAGGTATGCGTACGGGAAAGGCTGGAAGGGGCTTTGAAGCAAGTCCGACGGCTTAGGTGAGGGCTCCCCGGCGTTTCTTTCTCTGTTTCCCACTATCGCTGAGATGGATTGTTCTTTTCTTGCTGTTGTTCTGGAGGTTCCCTTGCGGCAAGGAGTTCCGCCCTGCGTTTTCACCCTTTTCGGTCTCGATTGGGAGGGGAGGGGAGGGCCGAGGTTGGGAAAGTAATTGCACAATAGCTGCATGTGCGCGGCGCACAGCTAAATCAAGAGCTGTTTCACCGCTGGGGCAGGGTATGTCAGGATTGAGGTCCTCTCGTTCCAATAGCATTCTTACTATTCCCTCATAGCCGCGCTCCGCAGCCCACAAGAGTGGTGTTCGACCATGTTCGGTGTCTGCAGCGTTGGGATTGGTATCTGCTCGCTCCAACAGCAATTTCACTATTCCCTCGCGGCCGCGTGCCGCAGCCCACCAGAGTGGTGTTCGACCATATTTGGTGTCCGCAGTGTTGGGATTGATATTCTCTCGTTCTAATAGCATTCTTACTATTCCCTCATGCCCGCGCTCCGCAGCCCACCAGAGTGGTGTTCGACCATGTTCGGTGTCAACAGTATTGGGATCGATATCCTCTCGTTCCAATAGCATTCTTACTATTCCCTCATGCCCGCGCTCCGCAGCCCACCAGAGTGGTGTTCGACCATATTCGGTGTCTGCAGTGTTGGGATTGATACTATCCCGTTCTAATAACATTCTTACTATTCCCTCATGCCCGCGCTCCGCAGCCGACAAGAGTGGTGTTCGACCATATCGGGTATCTGGAGTGTTGGGATCGATATACTCCTGTTCTAATAACAATTTTACTATTCCTTCATGCCCGCGCTCTGCAGCCCGCCAGAGTGGTGTTTGACCATATTCGGTATCTGCAGTGTTGGGATTGACGCCCTCTCGTTCCAATAGCAATTTTACTGTGCCCTCATGCCCGCGCCCGGCAGCCCACCAGAGCGGGGTTCGACCATATTTGGTGTCTGCAGTGTTGGGATTGATATTCGCTCGCTCTAATAACATCCCTGCTGCCCTCTCATACCCGCGCCGCGCAGCCCACCAGAGTGGTGTTCGACCACATTTAGTATCTGAAGTGTTGGGATTGACACCCTCTCGTTTCAATAGTATTCTTACTATTCCTTCATGCCCGCACTCCGCAGCCCACCAGAGTGGTGTTCGACCATATTCGGTATCTGCAGTGTTGAGATTGATACCCTCTCGCTCGAATAGTAACTTCA
>Ga0307509_10002686_pt1 | contig 28395 bp, 35 predicted proteins | sample 10_EM_MG_FD_202245 | JGI IMG/M metagenome (GOLD analysis project Ga0307509, IMG submission 202245) | Populus trichocarpa ectomycorrhiza microbial communities from riparian zone in the Pacific Northwest, United States - 10_EM | ecosystem: Host-associated > Plants > Roots > Unclassified | place... | reverse complement strand
GGCAGATGGGTTTACGGTACTCGTGTAACCTGACAGGTCACGTTACGCAAAGATTTCGAGATAATTGTGTGGTGTTGAAAAAAGTGCAATTTGCACTTTTGAGGAAAATAGGGGAGGGGAAGCTTGCTGGTATCAGTGCTAGTACAGTACCGGTATAGTACTAGTAGGTTAGGTGGGGCAGTTACAAGACAGGACAAAAAAGCACAAGCAATACCACACATCACAGTCAAGAGCAAAACCTCTCGGATACGACCTCCGGGAAATTTACTCCCCAAAAAGTGAAACTTTGGCACAGAAATAGTACGGTAGAGTACCTCGCCCTTAGCCCATCACATCCCCCCTAACACCCGTACCGGTACCTTACTCGACTGCCGGTGCGGTACTATACGTACCCCCTATTTTCCATCCCATTTCAATGCTTTTCCTTCCCTATTACCGGTAGGAGGTATACTCGAGTATAAGTGCTGTGTGCCGTGAAAAACGAAAGAAACAAAGCTGCAGCGCACCAACTCTGCCTTCCATCCCGCTCTATACTCGAGTAATGCAGTGCCAGTAAGTTAAAGATGCCTTATCACGATAGAACCCCGCCCGCTTCTATCATATCATATCATATCATATCAAGCCTACGAGAATCATAATACTACGATAGCACGGATCCAACTGTTCTTTGATGATGGGATACCAGCACGATAACCAATCCCCCACCCACCCGAGAGAATACTTTCCCGTAATGAGCACTGGTATGATACTATGAACAATCCAGCCCATTCTACAGTAGCCATCCCACGATAATATCACAGCATACGGTAATACCAGTAAGCCAACAAACAATTCCAACCCTCAAATTAACAACGAACGGGAAGAGTCTCCCCTTAACATTACAAGTACTAGCACAAATTAAGAAATCAAATAATTATCATAGACCAATCAACAGCGCCCCCCGCACCCGTGACAAAAGAGAGAGAAAAGCTACTTGAGTTACACAGTGTCATACTATGATAGCATACGGTATCGTAGGCTACTGTACAATACGGCACAGCATAACATCAACCTCGCCGGAGAACGGGATGAAACGCGTCTCTGCATGGAAAAAAACAAAACAACAAAAAAAACAAAAACATCGGTCGCTAAATTCTGACAGGCACCGTAGGCTTGCATTGACCAATCAGACTACAAAGGTTTTGCCAATTCTCGCGACTCTGGAGAAAGAGAGCTGTGCGGCTTCGGGGGCTTGTTTCAAAGATTTCTTGGGCGTGGTTGGATTACAATTCTTTGCTTTTTTCTTTCTTCAAAATTTTGATTGGGTGTTCGGAGGTTCCCGTGTGGGGTGCTTCAGTCTTGTTTACGAGTGCCGCACTGGTGGGTGGATTGGGGTTAAAGGGAGGTTTTTTCGAGTGAGTGGGTGTGATGTTGGGGGGAAATTTGTTTGTGATGTTTATATATTCAGAATATATTCCTAGGCTATGAACTAAGGTTAAAGTGGAATGTGGTGGAGGGTGGTGAAAAGTTTTAATTTAGAACATCTTCCCCGGAGCGGTAGGATGGCTGCCACTTAGTCCTCCGTCTACGAGCCAGAACTGGGCATTTACATATGAGCTCCTGTTGTCCGTCCATGTTCGTTAGCTTTCCTCCTTTCCCTCCCCGAGCACGAAAGGGTAATGATCAACACATACTCGTCACTCCCCAAGAACAGCGCAACTCTCGCAATCTCATCACTGACAGCGCCCCGCTTAAGTGGATTTATCTGTCCGATCTTCCCCTCGGTCCCACGTTTCTTGGCTACTTCCCAGAGCCTACTCGTCATTCCGGTCTCAGTGATGCCGGGGCATATAGCGTTACAGCGGACGTTCGTGCCTGCGAGTTGGAACGCTGAAGTCTGCATTATGTTTATTACTGCGGCTTTGGAAGCGGAGTAGTGCGCTGCGGTATCTCTCGTTAGCCCCCGCCGCGCGGCAGAATGAAGGGGGAGTAAATACTAGCCCCAGCACCAGACCTAACCCCGGCAGTTGAAGCAGTAGCGATAATCGATCCTCCAGGAATCTTCTTCTCCCTGCCAACAACCTGCATTGCCTTCCCGGCATACTTCGCTGCTAGGAATACACTCAGGGTATTAATCCTCAGGACCTCCATAAATTCCTCCGCCGTGATATCACCAACGAGTTTCACCCCGCCGAGTACGCCCGCATTTGCAAAAAATATATCCAGGCGGGTGTACTTGTCTAGTGCTTCCTGGACCACCGCGGCGACCGAGGCATCGTCAGCGGAATCGAAGGTGCGCGCGTGGATTTTGACATTTGGCGCGAGGGAGCGGAGTTCAGATTCTAGGGCTGGGAGGTTAGTATTCGAGATGTCGCATATGAAGAGGGCTTTGAGGTTGTTGCGGGCGTATTGCAGGGCCGTGGCACGACCAATGCCGATCTATTTTGAGGGCTTAGTTGTGGGGAATATTGAATTATGGGGGGAAGGGGACCCACAGCAGAATTACAACCGGTGATTATGGCGACTTTGTCGGTTAACCTCCTGAAATTCCTCGTCAGCTTCTTTCATTCTTAGTCCCCGTTAGAAATAGATAGTAAAGAGGAATTCCCACGGCCCAACTGAATCCCCTGCGACCATCGGTACAGGAGGTAATCCTCCCGCCCCATCACCACCACGAGCGACATGCCCCGCAACCTGCAATAACCGAGACTGTGGCGATGACGACGACATTGCTTATTATTGTTACTAGGTTGGCAATTTTTCAGGGGAGTATGGTCTCTCGTTGGCTAAAAGTGATAGCTGGTTAGGTTGAGTTCAGTTGGTCTGGGTGAAGCTTAAATAATGTTCGACGAACGTGGGGGGGGAGCTTATTGCCGAGCCTCGGCACCGCGTGCTGGAGCCTTGGGCGCTTGGCGAGCAGCTACTGGTTTACGGAGGAGGAAGAGATGGCGGTGGGTAGATCGGTAGGTTTTGGGCTGGCATTTTGCCGATCTCGATTTGGTGATACTTTTGATATTTGGATGGGGTGCGTGTGGTGGCTGCTTAGCATTCGGTGATAGATACCGGTATCGGGTTACGGGGTTTTTCGGTTCATTCCATAACCTCCGAGTGTCCGAGCATATATGAACATGCCCGAGTCGGCCTCCGAGACTCGGACTCACAGATCATCACTCGGTGTTAAATTTTAGGCACTGAAATATCTCTGCGATCTTTGCATTTAATGATAATTGGGAACTATAGGCTCCTGAGTTCTGTCATGCAATCACACACCTGCATTTTTGGCGTCCAGCTATTCTGCAGTCCTAATCCCCCATCACAAGCGCTCACCAGCAGAGCCAGCACCTTCACCAACTCAATTTTCATAACGCTCTCCCATCCAGTGCCTATGGATCTCCAACTAGTCTCGAGCAGCTCTACTCAACTAAGAGCTGGCTCCCTAGCGACTATCTCACAGCTAACGACTCTCACGCCCTCTCCGCCCTCCTTCTGCCCGCCGCCCTGGCTTGGCCCTCGCATCCACAGACCAGCATCATCCCCTCCTCCTCTCCCTTGAACAGCTCCGTAGATGGGCTGCGTCTGAGCGATCAACTGAAGACGTCTGTACTCCTCGATATTGTCGGTTGTGTAATTGCTCACGGTGTAGACCGGAGAATTGGAGGAGGTGATGGTGCGGCATTTGCGCGGGATGAGGAGGAAGAGGCAGCATTTCATTTTGCTCTTGTTTCGTGAGAGTTTGGTATGATTTTAGGGGGTTTGTTTGTTTGTTTGGGGAGGGTGGTGGTGGTAAGAAGGTGGGGGAGGATGGTTATCTTTCCGGTGGGGTAAGTATGGTGGACGTGTGCGTGTTGGTGTACGTATGTATGCTTCGGGGATTGCGAGGCTCTGTAGTTAAGGGAAGTATAGTGCCGATTACACGGCAGTATCGTAGGATCTGGTGCTGGGGTATGGACTTTTAGATGTTTGAGGGGAAGTTAGATTCTGAGATAAGATGGATTTTGTCATAACTGATCACTCGGGATTTACTTTTCCTCGCTCGGGGGCTTGATCCAGTGGTGCCCTAACTGCGCTTGGGTCATGTGTTAAAATGGATACCGGCGGTTTTATGTACTCGAGTAGACACTTGGGTGCTTGCCCTTTTGTATCGTCTTTCCGTTGTTTTTTTACATACTGACAATATGATACTCTCTATTCAGTCAAACCTATCAGATGCTTCCCTCACATTACCTTCCGACATGCACCTTTCGGATACGGATGTGGTAGTCTACTCCTCGGGGAATAACTATGGATCGGGACTCAATATTATCATAAATTTATCCTGGCTGTGCTAGTCCGACGATGGCTCAGGAACTCTGGCCCCTGTATACGATGGGTTTTTTCTTAAGTACTTGTGACTGGTATATGTTATTACTAGGCACTAGGCATGTTTCATTAAGTAAAGGTACTTGATACATCGGTGTAATTATACCAGTGAAGGTATTCAAAGTCGATAGCTGTCGCTTGGGGTTAGGAGTTTTGGTCATTTTCCTGTGTTGAGCTGGGGGTAGATGGACCGATAGAATATATCAGCTGAAAACACTGGAGAACTCAACTCTGGGTGTCCCAAATGCCCCTGCGGTTAGCGGTTACGGTTCTCTCTCTTTCTTTTCTCCTTCTCCCTCTTCCTATATATTCACTCTTGCTTTCGCACACAATATTCGCGGTCACCTACTAGTTGGGTAGATCTCATGTATGGTATCCAGGCGGTTCATGTCCCAGCTGGGATTCAGCACTCTTGGGCCTATCCTTCGCAGACCTCAGCGAAGAGGGGACACAATGGGGAAGGAATAGGATATTTTCTGTATCTGCGGGTATACTTGAGGATGTGGGGGAAGATGACCTCGATGGAAGGCGCATCAGGGAAGATATCAAGTAAAATGCCTTGGACGGCTCTATGCAACACATGGCGTGTTGTGAGATGCTTGTACTGTACTCGAGCAGAAGAACAGTAATAGCGTTATACATGAGGTCGAACGGAGCTTTGGGGTGATGTTGAAAACATGAACCTTCAAGAAGAGGTTAGAAGGTGAGCTAAATCAGCTCTTTTTGGCTTCCCATCCCCACTAGCGAACTCCTTTTTTTTTGACGGCGTTTTTGACGTGAATATGGAGTCGGTAATTTTGAATACCCTCCTTAGCAGCCATTCACTTGCGAGGTGGCCTGCCAGTTCGAAAGGTTAGAGTTTGTTAAAGATTACCGGTACTCGAGGAGACAGGTGTCAATCATCGGATATCCCACATGATCGGGTCCTAACCTACAAGTATCATGACTTCTCAAGCGTCCGTTGGTAAAACTGGGGCGAAGTCTTTGGACTCTCATCTCCCGGGTTTATCAATGGACGATGATACATAGGTGTTCTCGAGTCGCTGACAACCAAGTCTCGTGAGCAGTATGACTCGCCTTCCGCCTATCGGAAGGGGGATCCATCTTCTACACAGAAGCACTATCATGCTCTTGAATGCTATCAAAATGCCCAAGCCCTCTCAGCTGAGCTCAGGATCCTACTCGAACACGGCAGTTGACGCTCTCTGTCTCTCGCTATTGTGGCTTACCCCAGGATCGATATCCTTCCATTACCCCAGCCCTGCGATTACGCGCAGTAAGTCATCATATTATCAACGAAACGGAAACCCCTCGCACCGGTTCTAACGGCCTGAACCTAACTTATCACCGGTGCCAGAGCACTCGAAGCCAGGGGTTTCAAATAGTCTAGCCGTGGCGGCAGAATATTTAGAAACAAGGCCGGAGGATTGCGGGCGGGATCAGATGGATGTCCGGGACAAATAGGGAGGATGCAGACCGGCGTGAAATTTAATATTACCGTGGTCTATTTTCTTTGGGGTGCATGGCGGAGGTTAGGCAACGATCCTTCCCGCTACCCTATCGCATCCTTCTGAATAATGATGGCGAGATGGTGCTGCTGTGGTAGGGATCATTGGGCACAATGCTCTCTTGCGCGATCATGTGAAAAAAAAAATGGGTTTAATGTCTAGACCCATTCGGGTGGGGAATCCGCGGTCAAGGGCAAGGTCAACTTTTGTGGAGCAGAGTTCCTGGCCTATGACACAATGGCAGGATGAACAGCTCTTCTGCACCGGTGCGTCTTATCATAATTCATTAAATTTACCCTAGCAAAACCTAACCGGGGCGTCAGTTTTCATATCTTTGGTTTGTATGAGCTTTCCTGCCGGCAGTCTTTGGGGGTGAACGGTCCCAGGGGAGGGAATAGCCAGAAAATCATAGAACAGGTACCCTCAGGCACAGTAAGCGGAGAGATGTGGATGTGAGACAACACGCCGGGAAAGGACAAGACGAGATATCGTACGAAAAAAGTTGTCGTTACCGTCCTCACCATGAACGTGCCGGTACGGTATATTTTATTAAATTTTGCCATCGCTATTTACTCGAGGACTGTGGTGAGCAAACGGATGTCGATGAGCTCTCGCCCGAATCCGGAATATTGCAGCACACCACACACTCTCCTCATCCTATTCATTCCAGCCCTTCATCTCCTCTCATTCGCTGCCATGTGCATTGACTGACCCACCCCGCAGTACGGTATTTGTCTGGCCCAGCACCACTAAATCCCCAGGTAATCCAATAGCAACCGAGCAGGATCAAACCTTACAGACATCTCTTGAACAGAGCCCCCGCAGCGCTTCCCTTATCGGCTACCATCCTCCTTTTGGATAGAGCCCGGTCCCTTGGAAATCCTTTTCTACTGAACGAACCCCCCGCAGAAGCGCCGTTTCGTGTGCTCTTCATCTTGCTCGGGTGTTTATCTTTGATCTACTTGTTACGACGGCATGGAACTCAACTCTGGGTCATGTAAAGATGGATCGCCTTCGGATTCGATATCGGAAACCCCGCCTGTGGATGAACCGTCCGAGAATACCCCTACAGACTTGCACCGGTCAATTCCCTCCCAGGCGTCGTCGACTGCCGACCTCTTCGAGACCGTCGACGAAAGACATCCGCTGTCGAACACCGGCTCTGATAGCAACGACCTTGAATCATCACTAGCAACCTCAATAACTAATGCTCCTGCCAAGTCTACAAGTCCTGTTTCTCAGAGATCTATATTTCGCCCATCGTCTGATCGGACATCCGCTCAACAATCGATAGCATCCTCCGCCACATCACCACTACACAAGTCTCTTGCTTCTCCGATTACTCGGCCAGCAGAACAAAACTCGGATCCGAGGTCTGCCTTGTTTGATGATCATGTTGCCTCCGCCCATGTTCCCGGTAGTCTCCACCTGGCACCGGATAGTGCCATTGAAAAGCTGGTGGAGCGTCAAGGCGCTATTCCCTTGATCCGCCAGTTGGCTTCGGACCTCGCCCATCGTGACAGAGAACTGGTATCCATACGGCGGAGGGCGGAGGAGAGGGAGAGGGCTCTAAAGAAGATGTTGGTGGAGGTTGAGGTATCCAATGCGGATATTGAGAAACGGTTGGCGGCGGCCACCCTGCAACGGAAACCGTCGCGGGAGACTGTGCGTTCTGCAGCCGGGGATACGAGCTATACCGAGAGTATTGATGATATGATGCATCAGGCTATGAGCGAAGAGGATGTTTTCAGTGTTGTCGATGATAGTTTGAGCATGATAGAGGCTACTACCGACCTTGGGGACGACGACAGGCACAGCACGAGGGACGACATGGTTACGCCAAAGGCAACCATTAGAGCCCGATCGGATTCTAAATCGATCCTATTTGAGCGAGATACGGATAGTATGTCCATTATATCTAATACATCATCGAGAAAGGGGTCTACAATCCGTGGATGGAAGAGTTTCTTTTGGGGACAAAAGATAGGGGAGAGTGATGAGAATAATGTCGGGAATGAGCGGCTGGTGTTGCAGAATCCCCCTCCTGGTAGAAGGAGAGGAATTACAGACGAAACGTTTTCTCCCCCTCTCGAGGGGAAGCCAAGAATCCTGTCGCGAGCCTCCTCCCGTTCATCCATGGCTCCCCCCAAATCCGCCCGCTCGACGAGTCTCCAAATAACGTCTACTGTTCGCCGCACGGCGTCTCCTTCCTCTCTTTACACTTTCCCGCATTTTGCCTCGGATCAATCACATCCGACACCCCCCCATCTCAAGGCAGTTGGAGCTGCTGTTTCGATGATTCAGCCGGGATCCCATCCCGATGCTCTTGTCCAGAGAGGGACATCGAATGCGGTTGCTGCTTGGGCCATGAGGTTGGTCTCTCATGCCCCACCGCTGTATGAGCAGGAAAACTTTAATCCAAAAAGTCCCGTGCAGCCAAGAAGTGCTAGCGCAACTGAGGGGTTTGGGCTACCGGCAGACAGGCGGGGAAGCTCGGGGTCAATTGACCGTGAGAATTTGCAGAGGATAATGGCGAAAAATGCAGCAAGAACCCAAGCTAGTCCTAGGAGGCGAGCTGCTTCTGCTGCATCCAATGGAGCACCTCCAAAGCCAAGCAAGTTCTTTCAGGATATCATTGATCAGGCAGAGCGTATAGTACCCCTGGGTAATAATTCACAAAACGCGTCCAGTGCGGACCCAAGTTCTGGTCCCGTTGAGATGGATAGAATCGTGCCACATGCGATTCAGCCACCAACCCTGCTGCAAAGCTGGAATGATTATTACCCCACGGATTACTTGACGGACCGATTTGGGTTTATCTATGATAAGAAAAACAAGGCCCCGTCGGCTAAAAGCATGTCGTCGATCGGGGGCGACGGCGCCAAGAAGCTACAGCACGAGGATGCGAAGTCTGGACCTACGCCAAATGAAGAGGACCCGTCAAATGCAGCTAATGGGCATGATTACGGACTCTTGGATACTGGAGATACTAGGACACCAACAAGCTGGCAGGAACTTCCTTCAGAAATACCTTCAACAAGTTTGCCTCAAACTAGCAAGGAAGCACCAGCGAAGACTCCAGAGAATTCTCAACATGGTCAACCGGCTAAGTCACTGATCGACAGGATCGCGAAGTCCACATCTGCGGTGGCTTCTCCGACGACTACGACATTTTCTGAAGCGCCGTTGGCCCTCCGATCTCCATTGCACTCTGAAATGTCCTCTATTGCAGAAGCAAGCACTGTTCAATTGCTTCTTGGGCAACTTAGCGACCTTCACGATTCATTGCAGAGAGATAGGGGGGTTAAGTGGAATGAATTCCTGAAGAAAATCCGGCAGGAAAGGCGTCGGGGCGAGGAGGAAGAAAAGGGTATGCCAGAGGTCTTGATGGGAGATGGTGAACTCATCGGTATTGCAACATTAGGGAACGAAGGCAGAGGGGGCAAGCAACGATGGAAAGAGTTTAAGGGTCTCGTTCTAGGTGGCATCCCGGTGGCATATCGTTGGAAAGTTTGGGCCGAGTGTAGCGGTGCTACTGCAATGCGAGTTCCTGGATATTACGAAGACATTTTCGGGAATGGCTTTGACGACCCGGTGGTTATCAGTCAAATTGAAATGGATATCAATCGCACTTTGACAGATAATGTTTTCTATCGCCAGGGACCTGGCGTTAGCAAATTGAAGCAAGTTCTTGTTGCATACAGCCGCCGAAACCCAGATGTTGGATACTGCCAGGGAATGAATATGATTGCAGCGAGTTTGCTTTTGATTATGCCAAGCGAGGAGGATGCTTTCTGGGTGCTTTGCAGTATCGTTGAGAAAATCTTACCCAAGACTTATTTTGAAACAAACCTACTAGCCTCCAGGGCTGATCAACAGGTTTGTGGTATTCTAACCTGTTTATAATCGAGGGCGTTTTAACCTATTTTTAGGTTCTCAAGCAATACGTTCAAGAAGTGCTCCCGTCATTGCACATGCACCTTCAGAAACTTGGGGTTGAACTAGAAGCCCTAACCTTCCAATGGTTCTTGAGTATATTCACCGATTGTCTTGCAGCGGAAGCACTCTTCCGTATCTGGGATGTTATACTATGTCTTGTTGGGAGCCCGTTCCTGTTTCAGGTGGCCTTGGCCCTGCTCCGTTTGAACGAGAAGGCTCTTATCTCCTGCAAAAGTGCCGCAGCAGTCTACAGTTACTTGAATGGAGAGATGACACATCAAGGGATTAGTATCGACGGGTTGATCAGAGAAAGTGATGGGATGAAGCACCACGTGAAGAGGAAAGAAGTTGAGCTGAGGAGAGAAAGGGCTGTAGAGAAAGAGTTGGGAGAAATGGGCACAGAAGATAATGGGAACGTCGCCGAAGCCGTGAAGACGGATCTGCCGATCCGCGCCGTAGCCAACAGTTCCGACGAAGAAAGCCAGGAACCGAGTACCAAGAGTATTCACAATGAGGAGGAAGACAGAAATGACGTGGGCAAAACAGAGGAAGAAGCCACTGGGGTGGCCGCAGCGGAACCGAGTAGCAGCCCTATCCAGGAAGAAACTCCAGAGGAACTATTAGTGGAGGACGCCAAACCCTTTGTGGTGACAATCGAGCATGTCGCCAACGAAGATCAAAAACCAGGGACCATATCATCACCGCCTCCGGACAAACCAATCACTTCTATTCCTATGGAAACCTCCGCGATTCCTATTGTCGCTACTACGTAGCCCCGTACTCTCACGCCCACTAAACTAGCATATAACGAATTAACGAGTACATGAACGGGCTGGTAAAAGGCGTTTTGAGTAAGACTGATGTGGGGGTTGCTTCTTCTATTTCCTCTCTCTTCTACTCTACTGTTTCTACTATGTTTAAAGGGGGTTCGGCCATTTATATTATAGGAGCTATTACCGCCGTTTTCTACTGCTCCCAACAGTGAGTAGCGCTGCGCTGTCTTCACTTTTTTTTTGTATCAGCTTGCTTATTGCTTCCTTCCAGATCATTCCCACTTATTTACTTGATGCGTCACTTTCTACTTTACTTTTCTATCTAAACATGGTCTGTTCAGTGAATATTACTGCCGAATTTTTTAGGGGGCTATTTTTTCTTCTCTTCTCGTATTCCTCTTTCCTTCCCAACATGGGAGGGTGTGCATAATCTGGGAGTGGGTTCGGTTGGTTCGGGTTCGCATATTCTTGTATTATATCGGTGTTTTGCTGCTTGTCTGTAATGGGTACCGTATTGGGTGTCTGTTATTTGCTTGTTCGGGCTACAGTATGTGAATTCGAAAATACTGTTGTTTCTTTATTGTGTTTTGGGTTTGCTCTTCGTGATGTTCTCGGGGCATGTGGGGAAGAGCGCGATAGGCTAGATTCGCGATAATGAGCGGTGTGCCCCCCTTTATGGTTGTCTGACTAGGTTTTGCTGTAAAGTATGAGTGTCAGCACGAGCGTGATGAGGTGGAGGTGTGTAAGTTGATGTAGTAATATATGATAGATATTATTTGTTCGATCGTAATTAGTAGATTCTTCTCTACTATCGCACCAGACAAATCCTACCGCGCCGCCGTATTGTGCATAGTAGTCCAACCCCAAGCATGCCAAGGGCTCCTCACCAACATCTCCAGCATTTCCCCCGGAGTTTCTGACTGCATACATGCATACAGCACTTACTATTCCTCGTTGTCCTTATCCCCCCCCAAAGATGATGACAGCGGCGCCCTAACCGGGAACAGGCATCAAAACCGAGTGCTACCCGGTGAGTCACAACACTTCCATGCCATCAGCGCAGGTACGATCTTACAACGCAAGGCTTAGCATCGCACCGCACATTTGGTGGTATTTCCACACAGACCTTAGAAATACGGAACAATAAGATAAGTAATCTACCACGTGTTTGTGAGGCAGTACCGTACTCGAGTACGGTACAGTACAGTACCTAGTACCGTACTAGTACACACCGGTGCCAGGCATTCTTATATCCGAAAAAGCAAATTTTTCGCTTTTGAGCTCAGATGGATGACAAGCTTCGAGTGAGCGAGCGACTCGATTTCGAAAAGGAGAAGCGGGGGAAGGGGGGAAGGGGGGGGAAAGGGGTCAAAGGGGGGGGATTCGGACCGGGTAATCTCGGCATGGGGAGTCGGTTGCTTTGGTCCTATCAGATGCTCGAGAGATGGGTTGTGGGGTCTTTCGTGGGGTTGGTGCTGTCACAGCACAGTGCCGGTACCGATACTGCGCTAGTTACCGTACTCTGCCGTACAGCTGTGTCCGATTGCGTTGTATGGTTAGGGTTGAGAAGGGACATTCCGGATTGGTGGTGCTCTCTTGGTAAGGTACATATCACATGTATCATACCAATATGATACCGGTATGATACTTGTATGATGGGGGGGGGGGAAGTCTGCGGGCATGGTATGATATGATGCGGTATGATAGGAGATAGGTTTACTGCTGGGTGGGAAGTGCGGGGAATGAGCGGTGGGGGGAAGGAGAGGTGTGTATGTAAGGGCTTAAGGGCCGGCCGGACTGTACGGTACTCGTACGAGTATGAATACTGTGCGAGTATCATACCGGGTATCATAGTCTGCACTTGGAGAGAGGAAGGCGTTTCCCCCCCTCCTGCTCTCATAATTGTAGCCCTGTTAAAGCTCGAATCCCTTTGACCAAAGAGCACATACAAAAAAAAAGAGAGAGAAACCGTATCCACAGCAGCTGCCTTACTGGGGATCGTGGTGGAAATCTAGCAGGAGCTCTACTAGTCCAGCTCTAGTCAAAAAAGTGCGATCAAAGTAGGAAACGGCTATTTTTATGGTCTGCCAAATGGAGCCTGTATTTATTTATTTTGTATATTTTTCTTCTTTGTATCTTTTAATGCTTGAAAGTGATGTCTCGTCTTTATTCTTCAAGGTTTGGTTGGTGTTTTGTCTGGGCAGTTTGATCGTCCCGACAAGTTTCTCCTTTGGCCAGTGGTATTTACCACTCACAACATCACGGCAACTCTTCCTCCCTCTCGCGCCCATCCCCATCCCCATCCCCATTCCTATCGATCACCAATCAGTTTGCCGCTGTTGCTTGAGTCCTTGGCTAGAGATCGATTTCCTTCACTCCAGCCAACCAAGTGGCCGAACCCAGCAACACAATCCTTTCCTGATCCTTTTGCTAGCATAGTACCGGTTTAGGAAAACGGGAAATATATATTTTTATCTTTCGTCTCGTCGACCAGTAACTAGTCTATCTCCTACAAACCTATTCTCTCTCCTTCCAGACTCTCTCGTGCTGTGCATGGGTATTCTCCTCATCTCTCTCTCTCGGGTGCTCCGCCTCACCATCGAACTTTTTTGCTGCCTGCTTCATAATCCGCCCGCGCGCTTCGCCCGCTTGCTGCCAGAGCATACCCACGCTACCGTACATCCGTTACGGTAACCTTTCGTTTTGTGTCCTCCCTCTTTTACCTCATACTACGGCGAGCGTTAGAGCCACCCACAACCATCGTGCAAAAAGAGAAAAAAGAGAGCCCCTCCCCCCCCCTGTGCCCTCTGTTTCTCGCTGTTCTCCTACCGGTAAGTTATATCTCCACGTTGGCCCTCTGCTATCCTTTGCGTCCCCTCTCATTCTTAGCACAGCGTTGTCACGACACACACAACACCTCATAACCCCCTTCTGCCTCTCCTCAAGCTACACAACCACATTCATTCCTCGACTGGAGCAATCACCCCTTGCAAACTGGAGCAGCGAACCCACGATTCTCTCCGTCGCTTTTGACTGCACCAATTCTTACGCTGGCGACCATCGACGCTACCCGACACACCTTTCGGCCCCCCGCACTGATGACCCAATTCTTCGGTTCATCGTCGGGCTCGGCCTCGCATCAGAATGAGAAGAAGAGCCCATCACCGCTAAATAACACTCGCTCCTCATCCACATCTCACTTCCCTACAAAACTGAAAAATTTCTTCCGAATAAACAGCAGTAGCACGAACGTTTCGACCACTGGCGAGCTACAAACCTCATCGTCGTATCTAGGGAGCAGCTTGCGGCCTAAATCGCGGTTCCTGAGAGGCCGATCGACCTCCTCTGCTAGTCAGCTCGATACCGCTGATGTTTCACCCACGGCTAATGCAAATCCTTATTTCGCTCACCAGGGGCCTCCTGCATTGAGACATCGTAATGATGGGAGTGCTCCTCCCTCTCCGCCGGAGACCCCCGATGGGCTTTCCCTTCCTCCGCCTACCATTACCGGAGCTACTGGTGCCAATGACAAGGCGGCCCAAGCGAATAAGGAAGAGCTGGCAAGAAAATTGAGAAGGGTTGCTTCGGCACCCAATGCACAGGGGCTCTTTTCGTCGGGCGGTCAGGAGAGTAGACCCGTTACTGCGGCGGACAGTGAAAAGTACATGTCATCTAATTCACTTGCTCCATCAACGCAGAGTAACGGGTCGACTGGGGAATTGAAAAGCACTTCTACGGCGAATCTGTTACCCGTACCTAATAATAATGAGGCGATCCCCGAAAGGCTTCGCACTGGAGCTTTCCGACGCACCTATAGTTCGAATTCAATCAAGGTTAGGAATGTGGAGGTTGGCCCTCAGAGCTTTGACAAGATTAAGCTGCTCGGTAAGGGGGATGTCGGAAAGGTGTACTTGGTACGGGAGAAAAAGAGTAGTAGGCTGTATGCCATGAAGGGTTAGTGTATCAGCTGGATTTTACTACACAGATTGTTGGCTAACTCTGAGTAGTATTGAGCAAGAAGGAAATGATCAAGCGTAATAAGATCAAGAGGGCTTTGGCCGAGCAAGAGATTCTTGCTACTAGTAATCATCCTTTCATTGTTACCTTGTACCATTCATTCCAGTCGGAGGACCATCTTTACCTTTGCATGGAGTATTGCAGTGGCGGTGAATTCTTTAGAGGTATGACATATCGTTAGTATCCGGTCGCATGAGTGGTTATCTAAAGGTTTATAGCTTTGCAAACACGGCCAGGAAAGTGCATATTAGAGGATGACGCGAGGTTTTATGCTGCCGAGGTTACGGCTGCGCTGGAGTACCTCCATTTGATGGGTTTCATCTATAGAGATTTAAAGCCAGAGAGTGGGTTTTGCATTTCTTGGCTTTTGTTTGTTTGTTGCTGATGGTTGTGAAGACATTCTGCTCCACCAGTCTGGCCATATCATGCTGTCAGACTTTGATCTCTCAAAGCAGTCGGATCCCGGTGGTGTTCCTACAATGATTGTGTCTAGAGGAGGAGCTTCACAGAACTCGTTGCCCACAATCGATACTAAATCTTGTATCGCTAACTTTCGAACGAACTCGTTTGTTGGGACAGAGGAGTATATTGCGCCGGAAGTAATAAAGGGCTGTGGGCATACTAGCGCTGTAGATTGGTGGACTCTGGGCATCCTGGTTTATGAGATGTTGTACGGAACTACGCCTTTCAAGGGAAAGAATCGGAACAGCACGTTTGCAAATATTCTGAGAGATGATGTTGGATTCCCCGAGCATCCGGGGTCACCATCAATTTCGAAGTAGGTTTGCTTGGATATCTGATTGGATGGGTGTGTGCTGACTAGGTTATAGTGTCTGCAAGTCGTTAATTCGTAAACTCCTAGTAAAGGATGAGAACCGCCGTCTCGGATCTCGCGCTGGTGCCTCTGATGTCAAAACACATCAATTCTTCCGCTCAACGCAGTGGGCATTATTGCGCCATATGAGGCCCCCAATGGTTCCTAATGCGGGCAAGGGTATCGATGCGGTCAACTTCCGAAGCGTTAAGGAGAGTGAGAGTGTCGATATCGGCGCAGCTAGAGTTCAAGGTGTTCCATTGAATAGTAATCTGGACACTCCAGGGGATAAGGATTTTGATCCATTCGAGGAGTTTAATTCTGGTATTTTTCACCATTGCCTCTTAGCTTGTGTAGCCATCGGCTGACAGTATGCATAGTGACCTTGCATCATGACGGTGACCATGACCACCACCACCAAATGCCTGAAGACAATTCGTCCGACGACGCCATACACATCAAGTCTGTGCAGAAGTAGGGATAAGGAGGCGGAAAAGATGGAGAATGAAAAAACACGCAAACTGTGTGATGCCTTTTTCTTTCTTTTTTTGCTTCACAAACTCAATACATTGGATTTTTAACCTTCTAATTACGCATACGAATGTCTTGCGCATTGTGCTCGTTTTTTCCATTTTTTTCCAACTTTTTTCAATTTTTCATATGTTGGGAACGGGTGTATTACGGCCTCTCTATTATTTCTTTTCTTCTTCATTCATCTCTTCTCTTGTTAAGCAAAAAAGGAAAAAGACTCCTTTTCCATTCCATTCTGCTATTCCACTTGGCTTTAACAAAAAAGGCCATTTTCTTTCTGCCCCCATGGCGTAGTGGCTGCGGATTGGTATGCCTTCTTTCTTCTTTATCTATATATCCACGTTCTTTACCATGGGGAGGGTGTTGCTTGCTTACTTGCCTGCTTTTGATGTCCTATTTTTGCTTTTTCCCCGTTCGCGGTGATTTGTAGTATGATAAGTACCATAGTGAGGTTTATTGGTGTGTTTTGATATTATCGGGTATCTCTTTTAAAATTGGACCGGTGGATGGCTTGGTTGGCTGGCTGGTATGGGGTGGATGGATGGATGGGTGGATGGATGGATGAACGAGGGGCATGAGAGATGCGAGCCGGGATGAGGAGGTTTTTTCATTTACATTTATATCAGATTCCATATCACCATACGACGAGATTGGATGGGCGAGTGATGGTGTGTGATCGTAGAGATGATGCTGAAGAGGATGAGGATGTGCCCGATCCATGGCGCCTAGGATACTGGTATCATATACATACATGAATAGGTTTAGCCCTGGAACGAGGGAGGAGGGGGAGGGGAAGGAAGAGATGGCTATCGATAGAATTTATCCAGGTCGCCTTCGTCGGCTATGTCTTCGTCCTGTATGAGCACTACGTTCTTCTTGACGTTTGCTTTCTTTGCCTTTTCCTTCGCTCGTGTCAATGTCAGTCCCCTCTCCTCTCTTACTCCTTCCCCCTTAGAGCTCCCTTCTCCACCCCCATCCTCAAAGAAATCATCCAACTCCCCCCCACCCTCCCCCTCATCGAGACTAACTTCTTCCAGTCCCACCCACCCCCTCCTCTCCCTCTCCCTCTTCCGTCCAACCCATGCCTCCCCCTGCCCCTCCAGCACAACCTCCAATCTCTCAACCCCAAATTCCCTCAACCGGGTCTCAAGTCCCTCCTTACGGCGGTCGGCCTCAACCCTCCTCTCGCGAGCATACGTCTCGAACTCAGCATCCACCCGCGCTTCCAGCCTCACCACCTCCTCCTCTCGTGCACGGCGCACCTCCTCGGCCACCATCTTCTCCAGGTCCAGCAATTGCGCGTGTATAGCGGTCGCACGGGCAGTAGCGTCGACGAGGTGGGACTGCAGCGTCGGCAAGGGTGGGAGTGCGCTCAGCTCTGCTTGTGTATCCGAGAAGCGTGTGGAGATTTGGGTAAGGAGGGTTTTCGCGTGCACGGCTTTAGCGCAGGTGACCTTCGAGAGGGGGGGGAGGAGATTTCGGGGGTGGGTTGCTAGGTATTCGGCTGTCTTTGGGAGGTGGTCGGCTCTGTTTTTGTAGCTTTGTTAGTGGGGTTAATCGGTTGGGAGAGGTGGGGGGGGGGGTAACGGACATTTCTGTCGTCACTTCTGCTCCTCCTTCTCCATCACTACCATCGGCGCCTTCGGAGACAGTCGTGGCATTACCGACGACGTTTAAACGCTGAACAAGTTTGTGGATGACGTCCATTTCTTTGGTGGTCCCGGCGGCGCGGGTTCGGGAGGTCAAGGTGTTGCTGGAGGAGAGGGGATTTTTGGCGGGGAAGATTAGAAAGGTTGGTGGGAGTGATGGTGGGGGTTGTTGTATTCCTACGTCGTTGGTTGGTGGCAGCCCCACTTCCACAACTTCTACCACCATCCCCGTCATTTCAACGCCAGACAATAGCGGCGATGGAGATGACGATGACAATGGGGATGGGGGTGGGGATACCGATTTCGACGACGTGGAGAAGGAGCGAATATTCCACAGGTTAGGAATTCAAGACCGGAGTGGAATTACCATCACTCTCGTCACAACCACCACCGCCACGGACATACAGAATGGCAGAAGCACAAACCCGCCTGAAAACCTCCTCCAAACTGCAATAGCCACCTTCCTGACTGCCAACCCCCCAGAAGACCCCACGATCCTGCCTACCCTCCTCTCTACGCTCCCGAAACGTTACACTTACACCCGACCCCTCCTCCTCTTGCCGTCAACCACCTTCTCCACCACCGCCTGGCAATCCTACCTCCGCCACCTCCCCCACGAGCTCCAACAAAAATTCTATTCCAACCTCACTGCTGCCGTCTGCAAAACAGCAACCCACCTTGCGCTCCTCCGTCCCATCCCCACGCAGCATAACGCAATACGAGCTCCAAAGCTAACCCCCCTCTTCGGTACTTTCCCACCCCTCCTACCACCGCAGCAGCCACCCACACGCAGCGACTTTGACAATGCACTGTGGACGAGCACGCGACAGTCTGGCATTGTCCAGATCTGGGCGCCGGGGTACACCATGTTTTCGCGGGGCAATGTCAAAGAGAAGGCTCGTATCCTACGCTTTCCCCCTCCCGCGGCGGGCACGAAGTGGGCGGTGGATATGTACGCCGGCATCGGATACTTCGCCTTCTCCTACGCAAAACTCGGATATCGAGTCCTCGCCTGGGAGATTAACCCCTGGAGCGTGGAGGGGTTGGTGAGGGGTGCTGGGGAGAATGGGCTTCCGGCAAAGGTCGTTTTGCCCCACCAAGATGTACGAGTGGGGCAGGCGGAGGAGGAGGAGGAGGAGGAAGGAGGGGAGGGGGTGATGGTATTTATGGAGGATAACCAGAATGCACCGGCTAGGATTGCGAAAATGGGCGAGGGGGTTGGGGGGGGCATCGAGAGGGTGAATCTTGGCTTGTTGCCTACTAGTCGGGGGTCCTGGGGGGCAGCTATTCTGGTGTTGGCGGAGCGGGGCGGGTGGGTGCATGTTCATGAGAATGTGGGGGTTGGGGAGATTGATGGGATGGCGGGGCAAGTGGTCAAGGCTTTTGAGGAGTTTGAGAAGGGAAGGGGGGGCACGAGGAGAGTTGTTTGTGAGCATGTCGAAAGGGTCAAGACGTTCGCTCCTGGGGTTATGCATTGCGTTTTCGATATTCGCATCGGCGGGGAGAGATTGTAGATAGCGTAAATAGGGAAGCATAGATATTATATATTACCACCAGGCTAGAAATAACTAGCTGACCAACTAACTAAGCAGACATAACCTCAGACTCCCGTTTATAAAATGCATCTTTTTATACATGCGCACATATCCTTCTGCGCATCCAACATATGATACCACACTAAACTCCCCCCACCAAAAACTTTCTCGGAATGTTCTCCTCGATAATGGGCTTCATGTTGAGAACGGCTTGCCTCTCTTCCGCCCGGTGCTCCTGGTCGTGCTTCCGAAACTAAAATAATCCAAATTAGCCTGTGATCAAATCGAAAAGGTATAAAATATATATATATATATATATATATATATATATATATATATATAAAATGCACAAATGCAAATCATACATGTTCGATATCCTCAGGATGTGTCAACTCATCCTCAGTAGTATCCTCATTATGATACTTTTCAAAGTGATGAATCTCATACTCGTACTCATCATCACCATGATGTCCAGGTCCTAACTATATATCTCCCATCCATCAAATTCAATTAGCCCACACACATGCTGCGACCCTCAACAAGGAGGTGTTTTCTTTTTCTTTTTCTTTTCCCCCCTTTCTAGGAAGGAAAGGAAGGGCAATAACAAACCCCGAAATCCGGCAACGTATTCCCACCATTACTAAACGATAAAAATTCCTCCATGGAAATCTCGTCATTGTGATCGGAGTCCATGGAGTCGAGGATGGTACGCCAGACATGTGACTTTGTCTCCTCGCTGAATGTGCCATCCGGCTGACTTAATCCGTAGAAGCGTAGGACTTCAGCGCGCGTCCATGTGCCGGACGAGTCGAAGTCGTGGAGGGTGAAGAAGGCGCCGGCATCAAAGTTATCGATGTGGTGTTCCTGTTCCAGATGCAGTTCTGCCCATGTTTTGGGAGGGTCTGAATTGTGGTCTGGATGAGCGGTGGTGGTAGTGGTGGTGGTGGTGGTGGAGTGGGTGAGGGCGAGGAAGGGAAGGAGGAGGAGGAGGGGAATTGACTTGAGCATTGTTTCGAGCGATTGTGGGTGCTGCTTATGGTGGTGGTGAGCTGGTGAGTTGGTGAAAGGCTTGAAAAGAGGGGGGGGGATGTTTTGAAGGGGTTTGGCTCACCTGGTTTATTCCACAGCAACTGTGCTGGATTTCTCCTTCTTTGATGCGGAATTTTGCATTGACTCGAGATGAACCTCAAGTAATTGGGCTATATTATACCGGGAACGGTAAGGCGCGAAATTTCCTCCTCCGGAAAAGGGGGCGGGCGGGGGGCGAAAAATGGAGGAAAGGGTGTCTTGCTCAGCTGGAGAGACATAAATTTAAGGGGGCCAAAAGACTCTTGAAAGGAGGAGGGAGAAAAATCCACCAGACCTTTACACACCACAGGCGTCAACTCGAACGTCATGGCACACGGTTATGAAATTTAACGGTGATAAGATATGGGGATTTTCTTGTCAGACCGGTTGGAGGTATGATACAAGTCTCGGCATCCATCTCCACCAAATTCACATGAAAATAAACGTGATCCTGCCACTGTCAACATCGCACCCTGCTGCTGCTGTAAAGGTACAAGTGCCGCAGGCCAGAGGAAAGGGTTCCGGGTCATCGGTATCGGTTCCTACGCATACAGAAAACGTTCTGGTAGATCATGTGTAAAATAAAAATAAAAAAAAACTATTGTGGGGAAGAAGAGAGTACTAGTGCAGTACAATATGCATACCGGCACTTGAAGGATGAATCTGAAAATGGAGGTTTTTTTAAGCCCCACGATACATTTTGGAAGGCGGTTGATAGCCTACATACCAGTTCCCAGTGTCTTTTTGACTATCAGGATATGGGTTAAGGTTTCCTTTTGGTTTTTTCTTTTCTTTTTTGAATGCTTGGTTGCTAGCAGAGTGTCTGTAAGTTACGGTAGTCTAAGTTCTGCTTGAGCACCCAAGGGGAAGATCTACCCAAAAGATCAGTCCGAACCAGGAAGATCGAATCATCTGGCGGGTGCAGTTCTAGAGACGCTTGTGTTGATTCGAGGACGCTTATTAAGCAGATAGCCATCGCCCCTTTTGGTTAGATGCTTGCACTTGTAAATTTCCAAGGAAGATCGGCCGATTGATCGCCTTATTAGGCGCAGTGGCGCCAAGATGGCTACTCGACAAGGTTAGCCTGAGGGGTGCTAATTTGGCAAACTCCTGTCCCGTCACCATGAGACACGCAGATCCCGCACCTTCCTGAATCAGGGTGAGACAGACAGACAGACTTTGCCTGATTCCACCAACCATCATGAAATATCACGCGTTTTTTTACATAGATTGCAGGGTCCGGAAGGAGCGGATCCTCATTCCTCATCAGTGCATGGAGCACAAATTTAACACTAGAGTTCAATAAAACTTTTGAATCGCCCCGGGCCAGTAGAAATTTCTTTAAATCCCTCTGCGGTTCTCTGGACAACCATAAAGTAAACTAGAAACCTTTACATAAGCATTTAGGCTGGGGGTTGTGGTGGTTGAACCGGGAGAGTTTGGAGTTGACATATTTGGGGTTGATCTGTCCTGCTGCATTCGTGCGCCCCATTCGTAAAGTTCCCATATCCCTCTTTGTTTGTCCTCAAGAGCGGTACCTATCCGCAGCAACATATCAGCGAGATAACTATTTTCGAATACCGGCATGCCTTTAGGGACATTGAGCACTTTTATTCCAGTTTGTTTTTTTCCTATGGCTGGCAATGCTTGGAAGTGTATGGGAACTTTGATGATGAGGTTGCACCCGAGTACCGTACTCGAGTATCATACTGGTGCTAACGCTTCTTGGGTGGGCACAGTGCCAGTTACCTGACCGCGACAGGGATACCAACCAAAAAGCCACAGGGGGAGACAACGAAAATGGATGATGCAAATACAAAATTTTAGTAACACAACAGAAGCAGGAGATACAAGTTGCTTAATCCAGGTCCCGAAACGCCGTCTTTTAACATCCTCGGCAATCCTATCTTTCGGCAAGAAATTTCTACGAGTACAGTTTTCATAGCAGGTACGATTCTGCAATACGGGAGTTCAAAGAAAGTATTCGAGCAATTGAGCTGGCTGGAGACCCACCGGCTGAGCAGGTTTTGGTCCTCTTGAGCACGCCTGAGCTGAACTAAAGACTTTGAATCAGCGCCTTGGTTTCGATTCAACGCTCGAAGGTTCTTGGAAGATTAAGGGGAATTTAGTTGAGGTATGACCTCCAATTTGTGAAACAGTTCCTAGCAACTTCCTTAAGTCGTTGTGGAAGTCCACACTTACCCAAGCTCCGGCTGTGATTGCTGTTATTGGATGGTATACAAGATACTTAGAGCTTTCCCCATTTTTTTTTGTCATTTCGGTTGTACGTAAGCGCTGGACCGGGAGCTCATTTCCCTTTGATGTCTTGTGGATTGAAATATTGGGCTATTAAATTAGAATAAAAATACTTGTAATTTTCGCTACTGGATTGTGATAGGTTTGGTTTGACAAGTCAACATAATTGCGGAACCGGATAATAGGATCCAACATATCTGGGAGGCTCGGGCTATTATGTTGCAAAGCACTAATCCTTCTCAAGAACTTTTGTGCCTGGATCTGGAGATCGGAGGTCTTTTAGGGATGCTGAACCACAAGGGTTCTTATGGCATTTCAATCCAGTGCCTGCAGTGGCCCCGGTAGTCAGGGGAACTGCGCGGTCACCAACACTCTCCTCCTGCTGGCTCGAGGGGCGCTGTGCCCATTTCTATCAAGAAGCTCGAATGCTCGGGTACTGGTATCATGCTTCGACAACCTTGCCCCAGCACTGCCAGCAGTCTGACCCCAATCTCATCGCAAGCATTGGTCCCATGTTAGCTACTTGAGCACAAGTGCTGGTGCAGTACCTAGGATAAGCAATCTAACCCCACAATTCCAATGCCTGGTGCTCTACGGTAACCTTATTCCGAATGCCATTACGGTTTGGTGTGTTCATATCAACTTACGGCCTTCGATGGGACCACGGCGAGGAACGGCGAGCGACGACCACAGAGGTGTTTGGCAGGCAGAAAAGAAAGGTGGATTCTGACTCCTGCTCCTCGCCTGCCGTGACCTACGACCAGCAACACGAGGCCCGGCCCAACGGTAAAATTGCAGTGCGATGGTCTGCCCTATCGTGGGAGGCCGGCGGGCTTGCGGTCCTTAGTTTGTTTCCAAAAGCTGCTTCTTTGGGCCACTGGGCTATTTGCAACGAGCCCGGCAGAGGAGCGGGCCAGCGCCCCTATACCGAATTCAGGAAATTGTGGCGAACCTGTATGGCACTTGTACAATCGCGGAGCTCAGATACAGACTGCGCCCCGTCCGGATACTCGAGTACACAGTTCGCTGCTGACTGGTCGGGCCTCGGTCATCCTAGCCTACGAGCTAATCAATGGGGACTGTACTCGAGTATTTGGACGGGGTGTATGTTCGAGTGATTCTCGATCGTGCGCTCCCTCATTCTCAACGCTTGCCCCCATCTAGACACGCTGGTCCTTACCATTAGGCTGAAACGAACGCTCTTAGAGCTTTTCTTGATCTTGTTCAGTAACCTGACAACCCGATGATTTTTCATTATCACGTGAATGATACAGTGTCAATGTCCACTCGGGGATCAACCACCAGAATATTAGTGCTCTGCTCGAGTGTCCTCGCCTCGAACCCCATTTGGGCGTGCCGTCCGGCGCAATTCCACTATCACTGTCGTATACGGTGCCTAACTACTCGAGTACAGTACTCTCCAGCATACCGGTATTACCCCAGAGTTCTCTATAGACAAAAGGGAACCAATGACCTTAGTTACCCTATCGGCATAGCGCTCAGGTATGTAACTCAAATTTTGCCGGGGTCTTAGGAACTCGGCAGAACCACTCACACCCGAAATATTAGTGCCGTTCTCCAGTGGACCACAGCGGTATAGGTTAAAGGGTCAATTTATCATTTACGGATGATACCGGTACCTAACTAGTTCTACCCATGAGTGATGGAATGTGATGTCTTATATTCGATTGTGCTTATTATTTGAGCTCAATTGATGGATACCGTATGCTGTATCGCAGGTCACGACTCATCGTGCGTCGAATAGCCGAATCCCGGACCCTTCTCGGCGGCAGCCTTCCACAACTCAGTTTATCGGCTCGGATTCCACATTCCGATACTCAAATATTTAGGGGACGGGATTTGCTGGAATTCCTAGCCCCAAGGGCTGAGGTGCTTGAGCACAGTAGAGTTCCATGAATACCGGCAAGCCGCACGGCTTATTCAAAAGGCTGAGTTGAGGAGCAACGGATTATCTAAGGTTCAATCGAATATTATTGAAGGGATCATGCTCTCCTGAGCTGGATTTTGGATGGCTGCGGCCTATTCCAGGATGCGGCTGATATAGGATTTTACGGGCAGTTGGAGGACACAGCCTCCAGGGGGACTCCATCCAGCAGTGGCCTTGAGCGTGGCAACTGGTGCCCAGGCGAGCTGCAGCATAAAGTTCCAATTGTACACCATAATGTTTTGTGGCCCAAACGGAATTCAATTTCCCTCAGATCTAAGTGTATGATATAACAAAATCTTCCGCCTTTTGATCCACCAAACCCTACTGTAAGTAATAACCAGCAGCCAGCAAGACTCACCCTATCTTTAGAATCACTTTTTCTCATTTTCCCCGTGTGAGCCCTACGGTAACTGGCGCGATCAGCGGGACACTTTCAGTGTTTTGACTGATCCTGGGTCCGAGATCTGCCGCTTCCCGCTCCTTTCCATCCTTTTTTCCTTTGTCCCCCGGCCAGGTCCCACCCACACACAGAGACCTTCCCTTTCGGAAACCCCTTCGTGACAGGAAACGGTTGCCAGCCCTGTCATACCCTGTCAAAACCATCTCCATTTGGCTGGTGTAGGTCAACGAATCAAGATGGAAGCGTCGGACGAGGGTGCGTGTTCACCCCCGGGTGCTTCACTCGAGGAGGCCAGAGCCTGGTGTGCATGGACTCCGCTGCAATAGGCGAGTACGGCAAATCCTGGACCTGACGAATCCCATTTCTCTTTGCAAGGGCAAGGAGGGAGATGGGAGGGTGAGCGCGACCATACCGGTACTCGAGTACATAAGCTCCTCTTCCTCCTTTTCTTCTAAATCTTTCTGCCCCACAACACAGTTCTCACCCACACTCTCTGCCACTTCTCCTTGCTCTCGTAGCTGTTCGTTCATCAGTCTGTCTTTTAATTCATTTTAATTCCTGCTTAATTTTCACTGCTCTTTGAGCCGGTTCCTCTCCTTCCTAAAGAAAACACACCCTTTTCTACACTTTCAATCATGAAGTTTTCTATAGCTAGTGCCTTTATGGCCGCCATGATGGCTGCCGAAGCTGTCACTGCTGCTCCTTTGGAGCCAAGAGCGCCAAATGTCTCATACCTCTCTGGTTTCAACCTCGGAGCCAACAAGGTAATGTGCTCTTTCATATATGTCTACATTTTTTTTTTTTGCTAATGTTATACAGCCAAATGGTGACTGCAAATCAACACAGGACTGGATCGATGATTTCAACAAGATCAAGTCCTGGAATTCAGAGTTCACAACTGTAAAACTCTTCAGTACATCTGGCTGCTGGGCTCTCGCCAATGCCGTCCCTGCAGCCACACAGACTGGATTCAAGATCTGGGCTGGCCTGTGGGCTATCGACCAGGCAAAGTTTGGGGCGGAAAAGGCTGCTCTTGAACAGGCTATCAAGGATCATGGCACAGGGTGGTTGGCTGGTATCAATGTTGGATCGGAATCTCTCTATAGAAAGGAGATCTCGGCTAGCGCTTTGGCCGCACAGATCTGGGATGTCAAAGGAATGGTCCAAATTGCCTATGGCGCTGCCGACGTTGCTGTTGGATCCGCCGACACCTGGACTTCGTGGGTCGATGGGGCCAATGTTGATGTTATCAACGCTTGTGATGTTTGTTATCCCCGTGTTATCTGGTTCGTTCTCTGTACTGATTGAAATAGGTTGTCATTATGAATGCATTCCCGTACTGGCAGGGCGCTCAGATTGATGGCGCTCAGGGTGTCTTCCAGACTGCCATTGACAACACTAAGGCTGCCATTGGAGGCAAGCAACTCATCATCGGTGAGACCGGATGGCCTACCGGAGGACCTGACTTTGGCGCCGCGCACCCCAGCGTTGAGAACCTCCAAAAGTTCTACAAGTCTACTGGCTGTTTCCTTCGCAATTCTAAGATCCCCCACTTCTGGTTTAGCGGATGTAAGTTTTCGTAATTTAACGCTTTGATCAGATGCTGATGAATTTGTAGTCGATGAGCCAGGCAGGGAGAGCGATATCGAGAAGAACTTTGGCATTGCTACCTCTGGTGAGATTGTCCGTTTTTCATTTATCACGAGGAAGCTAACAATCTGGCAGACCGCAACATTAAGATCGATATCACTTGCTAAAGCAACCTGTTCATACTGTTTTTTCTTAAGGGATTTTAAACGTTGGGTGAAAGGTGGGGAAAAGGGTTTATTTTCTTACATTGCGTGGTTTTTGTATACGTACACTGGGGCTCTGGCTGGCTAGGAACAGGGTGGATGGGGTAGTTAGACTTAACCCGACTGAGCTTGGGTCTATTAGTTAATTTCTGCAAGCGAGATTCTGTGATTGGGCATATTGGAGTATCCAATTTTCTCGATGGGTAGGTTTCCGACTTGTCATGCTTTGGAGTGACTGCTGGTCATTAGTGTTTCCTGTTCAAACCCCTTGTGAGGTGGTATTTAAACTTCAATACCGCGCCCGTAAAACCTGGTAACCTTGAACACCATATGTTCCTTTAGCTCCCGGTGGGGCCTTTCTCCTTGCCCTGATATTAATTCCTATAAATCTCAGCCATGATATCTGCTGAATGCTGTTCATAGAGCGACTGGCGCCAAAAATAATCCTTTCGAAGGGGTTTCTCACTAAGCTCCTATACTGAACCTATGCGGACAACTCTTCAGGAACCATCCCAGCAGTTATATGCATGCAATTATTGCCCCCCATGATTGACAGTGTCCTAACGCTTTCCCATTGGATGATAGCTTATCAGAGATTGGAGCACTGCTGCGAATGGTTTCTGGAGCACAATAATCTTTGCATACTGGTGATAGTGATGACTTTTAAGTGATGGTCGAACTTTAGAAACCCGTAGGGCCTTTAGTTGGAAACTAGCACGCTTTAGATTAACTATGAGATATTACGCAAATAAAATGACTTTAGATTAGGAATTTGGGAAAAAGAGAGGATCTATCCTATCATAGCTTTCAATGAGATATGAACGGTTGAAAAGTGGGGTTTTTGGTGCCCTTTCTTACACCAAAAAGTGCTCGTGCTTCTCAGCCAAGATTTGCCTCCTCTATTTGTCGTATCATAATAAGGTTTGATGGTTGTTTTCCGCCGAAGAGGTATAGTGCGTAAGGGGGGGGGGTGCATAACTGGTGCGGGTCTAACTAGCTATTAATGCGGATTCTTGAGATATCGTGAACTGTGTTTGATGAGATTGCACTTTCTTGCAGCATGTGTAGGCAATATTGATCCTCCGGATGCTAGCACGCACAACCCGTTATTCACTATATAACTTACACACTACACCTCTTCGGTAGAAGCAAGCTTAGCAAACCTTACTACGGGCAAATCTTTGTTGAGAAGCACGAGTGCTGTACCTGCCTTCACTACCCTCTCTCATTGCACTATTGTTGAATTTTTTCCTTTGATTCGTTTCATATGTATATCTTCCTTGATAATATCGTATATTTCTCTACTTGGTATATGTTCCCAGTTTTCACCTGTACACAGCGGACATTACTACAGCTAAGATACAATTGAGTATATTTCATTAATATTTCATGATAACGATTAGGGTTTTCTCATATGTGTTTCTTATCTGGTGTTCGGGCTTTTACGGTTGTTTATGCATTATTATATGCACCTGGCTTGGTCATATCATACATAATTCTTCCAAGTTATTTCCTCACACCATCTTAGATTTACGCATATTTATTGAGATTTTCTTGGCAGGATTTCAGGGTCAAACATGGTTCGCACTTGTGTTTCTTACTATGTTTTCCCTTATCTTTCTTTGTTATATGGAGAACGCACTTCCTGTATAAATACTGGAGTCACCGCCCATCTCACTTAGAAGAAATAAGAACCAGAACTCTTACCAATCTGCTCTCATACTACACAATTCCTCCTCACTTAGCGTGCAACGCAACCCCCTCGTACTTGCGCAGTATTTCCCACATAGCAGTAAAGATTGTGCACCATAGCCATATTTCAAACA
>Ga0307509_10002685_pt1 | contig 28400 bp, 30 predicted proteins | sample 10_EM_MG_FD_202245 | JGI IMG/M metagenome (GOLD analysis project Ga0307509, IMG submission 202245) | Populus trichocarpa ectomycorrhiza microbial communities from riparian zone in the Pacific Northwest, United States - 10_EM | ecosystem: Host-associated > Plants > Roots > Unclassified | place... | reverse complement strand
CATCGCAGAAACCCCTTCCTGTTGCGTAGCCACCAGTTCTCAGGCTTTTTTTTCCTTGTTCATACATCTGGAGAGTCACTTTTTATTCAGAAGTCAGCTTTCCTCTAGCCCTTAGCTTAAGCATTGCTCACCTTCGCACTGACTGCTAATGACTCTGTCAACCGTTATGGGTTGCCAAACTCACGCAACTCGAGTTCCCTTTGGGCCGCCCCACTTTTTAAAAAAAATCTCGTACACGAGCATGCTTACTCAAATGCTCAAATAGTTTCTTTCTTTGGAAGAGCTTATGTTGGTCGTGGCTTTGGCGAATTCTGCGGATTCTCGAACTGAACCGATTCATTTGCGGATAAAAACGAAAGCCAGCTGCGGATCGGTTTCCGATACAAGTTAGATACACCGAACCTCCTTCAACGGACTTTTCAATCTCGGTGTCCAGTCCTTCCCAATGACCCCTGTCATTCAAGTTCTATCTGATAAGGTACTCGTCTATGTTAATGCACCACAGGCTTCCTCAGATAAGTCGTTCTTATTAGGTTGGGATGAGAAGGCGCCCGCTCTTCCGCGGGCCAATATCGGCCAGTCAGGAGGCTAAAAGGCGATGATCTTCCCTTGCGCCCCGGCTGACCTACAAAGCTACATTACGGACAACTTATTGTCTCATCTTAGGACTCAGGGCAGACGCTTATCTTACAATTGCTTTGAACAGGCGATAGGGCCGAGGATAGGATGCTATCGGCCCAGCGCATCCTTTGGCTTCTTGAACTTACAATTAGGATGTTTTTCCCTTAATCTCCGGCTTTGAACTATTATCTGAAAATCGAAATCTAGATCGATTTTCTAAAAATTGAATTGGGGCCTCCCGCTGCTCGCGATAGCAAAATAAATACGACCTCGAAAGCTTAGACACATGGCTGAACTTGGAGCAGTTTATCCAACTGAGGTTAGTGCTTCACCCCACTAAGATCTTCGTTGATTCAAGTTGCAAGATGAATGAGTACCTACTATATGCATGATTTCTCTACCATATGGTCCGCCATGCAGGAGCTGAGAATAAACTAGGATTTTTAAAAAGATGCTTAAAAAATTCTGCTGATTTCCCCAAGCCCTTTCCTCATGAGCTCTATGGCACATAGATAAACCAAAAAGGCGAAAAGCTAGCCGTTCAGCCAGAAAATCACAAACCTGCACGTTGAGATAAAAATTCACGGTTGGATTGGTGGTGGATCACTGATCATGAACGAGTGCCGGAACGGAGGAACCCCGGAAAATAGCCCATCCACAGCGTTCGCCAATTCGCAGTTGCAAAGGAAAAAAAGAACCTCTATCTCCCGAAGCGTGTATGCGCACAAATCTCGCTGAAATATGTGCAGCAAGGGCCGGGCGAAGTCATTGCAGTTCGAGCGCTGCACCGTTTGAAGGGCTTCCCAGTGGTCGGAGGCCGTACGCTGCCGTACGCCACCGGGAAAAGTATGGAAAAAGATAAAAGAATTTCTCGGACATCACTCAGGGCCTCCTGGTGGGTAGAAGAACGGCCAAGTAAAATTGGATGCATCATTACCCAAATGCAAAATGCCGAAATTTAGGAGACGAGGATAAGGGGGTGTCGTTAGAAATTGGATAGATGAATAAACGAGACCGGAGAAGGGAAATTCACCCCTTCTCAAGCAATACAAGGATCTTCACGAGACTACTTATGAATACCCAAGATGCTAGTCTCCTAAAATGGACAGTGATGAAAAAAATCGATTAAACGACTTGACATACCAGATGTCAAGCAACGCCTAGTTATCACCGGGCCCAAGGTATCTGGGACCGGCCACTCGAGAAATAGCGATGTCGCAAGCCTTGGGACCGTGATGTAGAGTTTATGTCGTTCGCTTGCAGAGTTATAAAATTTTCACTCGAGTCCCTCACCTTGAAGGTTCTGAGATGCCCTTGCCAATGAGGGTTTCGTTATCGAAGTCAGAAAGGGATATCGAGTGATAGAGTTTCAAAAGAAAATTTTAGTTCCGGGAGAAACCATCGTCAAGGTAGCATTCTGGAAAATCGTTCAATAAAGATGGGGAATTAGGCTCCTAGACCTCTAGAGAGGACTTACCAACTTGTAGACATCGTTCGCTGGGGATGGTATGGATGGTCGAATCCCAATCTGGGGACGCACGCATAAGGCTTGCAAAGTGAGAGTTTCCTTTCCCTGAGAACGACCTGGTACTCAGCGCCTAGGGCTACGAGAATGGGCGCGAGAGACCAGAGAAAGAGCTTAGAAAGAGCCACGAATGGTGATTTACATAGCTACTTATGCAAAACATGGAACCAGCCAATATCTTGTACACACGACTGCGGTTGTTCATTGGTATCCCTTGCAAAAATCTCAAAGAGCAAAGACTGATACGAATCATCCAAGGGTCGTCTAAAGAGGGGGAAACCGCGTTAGCTTGTGCAAAGCTGCAACGTGGATGCGAACTGAGAATATAAATAGGGCGTGGAACGTGTCACGAAAAAAGTCAGAAGGAAGGCAACGGGAATATCCACATGGGGATTTTGCGCTCTCGGTGACGAGTACATTGTACTCTTACATCCGTGGTTGTTTTCATCAAGTGGGCGGTGAAGATGTTTCTGGAAGGACGACGAAGAGCTCGAGTGATCACATAACTTACAATATTCTTTTCAGCTTCAATTGCCTCTCCGACTCGCAAGGTGGTATGTCAAATCATCATTATAAACCTAAAACTACAATGAAGATTTGTCAACAACGTACAAATGATTTACGAAAAGGTTCACGCTCACGTTGTAGTGTCTGATGCCTTCATTCTAAAATTCTCCAACACGAACTGTCAAAATAACCATCAAATTTCAGTACACTGGCTTGATCCTCCAACTTCAAGGAAAGAAAGAAAGGAATAGGGATCAGAAGGAAGGCAACGGAAAAATCCACATGGGGTTTTGCGCTCTCGGATTTCGAGTCGTTAGACTACTTTACATCCGAAATGGTTTCATCTCGAAAGGCAAAGACAAAAAAAAAAAAAGTTTCACAACAGAACGAAGTCTGCTCACCACTTGGCACATCACGAGTTGATTGCTTGGTCGATGCGCCTTCAATGAACCTGAAGAAAGTTCAATTGAAAAAAATTTGTCAGGTTATAAACGGAGAAAACAATGTGTAGGAACTGTAACACAGGTTTCATGTCACGCTGTGTAGCTGTGACGATAAGTGATAGCTTCGCACGGTTGAACCCCAAAATAGCTCAAAGGTGTATTATTGTATTGCGCAGTCGACAACTTGAGGTCATGAGAAATCGTCTTTGCATGTTACCTGTCTACGGGCAAATTAAATGTTGATAACATACACACGAGTGAAAGAGAAAGGGAATAAATATAAAGGAACGGCCCCAGTGAAAGTCAAGAAAGTGTGAAACGAATGTGAATTGAAGCCTCATCCTCCTTACAACGTGGAATAAGGACCAGCGGAATGTAAAGTACAAAGCAGCAGCACAAAAAAAGGGCAATATGTAAATGTCTTTGGGTGGGGTATCTTCTTGTGCATACTGTCTTCAACGACGCGGTACTCACGGTCTTGTCTGTCGGTACGAAAAGGGTTGTACGTGGGTCGGGTACAGTATATAGGAAAGGAAGTGCTGGGAATAGAGGGAGGATGTGACGGCAAGCTTGTTGCGTTGAAAGTTCAATGGGGGGGAAGAATATAAATGAAACAAAAGATGGGTCCTTAGGCCTTGGGTCCGATGCTTGGTCCGCCGTTAGCGTATGACGGATGAACGGGATGGAGAGATGACATGAAGGTAGAAAATGCCAGTATGTGTGATAGGTGCGCAGGTTTTTTGTTGATAAAGCAGTTATTGTTCATTTATTGCGTCGTGGCCGACTAACCAAGAAAAAGATGCCGAATGATGATGATGATGATAATTCAATGGACCCACAAATGACGAATTGTCTATAGCAGCATCAAGGAGGTCGATACCACAACTAGACTCATCGCGCCCATCACGCCCATCACCCAACGAGGTCCTAGCGCATCCTGTGCGCTTGAGACTGAACGTCGGGCAACCGTAGTGTCCGTGGGCACATTACGTAGTACCCTTGTCGGAAGCATGTTGGGAGTTGTTGATACTTGGAACAAAGGGGCAACAGGCGAGCCATCAAATTGGAATAAGTGAAGCTTGAATCCTTGGGTTGGATCCGTGAATATTCTCCAACCCTTGTAGTACTCCGTGTAGTTGTATACTTCCATGAAGTTGGAGACTGCTGCGCAAGGATCTTGGATTTGCTGGAATCCATCGCCTAGTGGTGTCATCGAAATGGAGCCATTGTTGTTCAGTGTATAGGTACCATGAACCCAACCAATGACACCAGTTATGCATGTTGGCTCTGAGCCTAAAAAAAAAGGTGTTCATGAACGACAAAGGGTTGTACACGCCATAAAAACGTACCATTACTGTTGAATCGGTATCTTGAAATCTCATAGTACCCGTTTTGTGAACTGGACATTCAGCCGATCATCAGCGCTGGTCCCGCGCAAGATAAGGACGGACAATTAAACTCACAATGAATACGAAACACCAGTGGTCTTCGGATAAATGAAGGTCATATTTGCGGGATTTGCGAAGCCCTAGAGGTGAAACGAGAAAGGGGGGTCAGACACAATCTTAAACCATGCGATCCGAGGAAGTTGACTCACTGCGCCCGTAAGAACAGCCTTACTCCCCGAACTCCAAGTACCGTAGATAGTCGTCGCATTGTGGGCTGAGTCGTAAGCAATGTTGGGGTTTTCATCCTGCGCCAGGGTGGGTCGCGCCAGCGACGCAAGCACCATAGTCAAAGCTGATGTGAGAAGCATTTTAATTCAGATGTCTCGTCCACGAAACACCAAATATGATATCTTGGCTGGCGAATATAAGGCGATATATAGTCGGAGGCGAGGATTCAGGAAGCGATTGTGTGGAGAGAAGAGGAGGACGGCGAGGGTGGTGGTGAGAGCAACGAGTGGAGTTTGTGCGTTTGGCTTTGTTTGGTTTGCTTCAGTTGTTTCGTAGTGACCCAGGCCAAAATTAGTACTGCCCAATCGTTGAACCGCGTCGAGCGATGCAGAGGGAGGAAATTAGCTGACTAGTAGGAAGTCAAGGGTTGCCCTAGAATGTCCTTCCGACTCCCTGCCTGCCAGTGCCTGCTGTTCATCATTTTCTCGCGCTTCGTCGTCAAGTGGTGAGGTAATCACGGCGGTCACACTCACGGTCATGTATGTGAAGTACAAAACAGGGTCTATTACAATTTCTGTTGGTGCATAGTACATGACTTGCTAGTGCGTTAAATACTCGAGGTCAACAATGGTCATCGCCACCGAAAAAAACGGAGAAAGGCAATCCATGTGCGACTGGATGTACACAGACGGAGATTTGTTGTGTTTACTGTCCAAGTGGTCTGATTCTGGGAGGCCACGAGAACAATGACAAAGAGGGAGCAAACGAAGTATACAATCTGCGGCGTGGATCCCCTCTAATCCTTCTTCAGTTCTCTCCTGATCACAAAGCTTCTCTCTCCATCACTGTTGGACGTCACTTCCTGGATATCGCGGATAGAGAGAAGGCCTTGGAGTGAGTTGCTGTTTTTTGCCAGTACTACATAAATCTCTAGCCCATCTCCGACCTGTGATAGGAAAAAGGTGCGTGAGCACGGGGAACTGCGGTAACAGCGGCACACGAAAAAGGAAGATCGAGTGGGAAATCAAGGACGACATGAATATGTGCAGGGTGAAATAATCAACCATGCAGGGAAGTATCAGAGAATGTGGATGAAAATAGAGAAATGTGGGTGAAAATAGAAAAATATTGGCTAGATCGAGATAAACGAGGAAATAGACGACAAACCAACCTCAATATGTCTTTCTGTTGCACTTGTGAATGAGTCGATCACGAGGGGCAGCACAGTGGATAATGGCAAATGTTTAGGAAATGACGTTCCTGGGGTAGGCGTTTGGTTCTTAAAGTAGATCTGACAAAAGATATTTCTGGCATCAACAATCGTGTATAGCAAAACAGGCGGGACGAATTTGTTGGAACGAAGTCGGTGAAAGCTCGGATGGTGCTCCGAGTAGGCACAGGAACGGATGCACGGCTCGCAAATCATATCTGATTCGTCTGAGAAAAAAAGTTTGTACTGACCTGGTTATCCAGGAAGGGTTGCACCAAAGATTGCGCCGCGCCAGCAGCACGACACGCTTCGCGTTCATATGAGCCGACAGGGTCAAAGGAGTAAACCGCGCCAGTGCCTAATAGAGTAAGAAACAGACTCGTTAGTATTGTGATACGCCCCCCGCATTTTAATAGTAGGGCATATGACAGGAATGCCATGAAGCCGGTGATAGAATATGAAAGACGCGCTTACCATCCTCCTCGATGCCGCCAAGAATGTTGTAGACGTAATATGGGAAGAAACGCCTGGCGTAAAGCATGGTTTGGATGAGACGCGCAATTGCACGGATAGGCATGTCCTTTGCATGCGCATGACGATACCACTGATAGAGAAAAATATGGCACGATTATCAGATCCACTGTGAAGAGAAAAGTTCGAAATGTACACACCTCCAAACGCTGCCGCACTTTCTTCACAAACATATTTCCGTCAGCTGCGAATCCATTGACGGCCAATGTCGCCTTATCCGTCCTGTAATTGACCGACGAATGATTGTATAGTCAGCAAAAGCCATTGTAGGGTTGGATAATATCCGGCAACTCACAACTTGAAGACTTTGGGTGCATATCTAGTCTGTATGCTGTATCCCTCGCTTTGCCTAGTATCACCTGCGATTACGCTGAAGTCTGCTCCAGCAATGGCGAGGATTGTCCCTCCGTTCTCGGTGTATGGGTTAAAGGCTTGTTGAATTGGCTGTGTCATTGAAACCATCCCTGAATGAAAAGTGAAATGAAGCGGTGAAGCGTCTGAGTTGTGGAAGAGAATATATAACAAGAAAGGCCGCGTAATGGTCGCGTCTACCCGTGGGAATCACGATCGGGGTCCTTCCGATCTGTTACTCCGAGTTTTTGCCTTTTTCGGATTGTACACAGATGCTTCTGGTCCTGGAGAATCAGATCTCAATCTCTCTCTTCTGGTCTCCGATTTGTTAACTCATAAGCTACCCGGGTCGTCCTTCTCCGACGACTCTCCGGAAACTGAGCATTCTTCCACGGTTCCTATTCTCAGATCTATCTATTTCATATGCATGGAGTTTTTGCCTCTCAAAGAACATTACCATTACTGCTCACGATTTCGTGTGGGTTGACAGGAAATCGCTCCCTGCCCAGTTTACATCTCATGACCTGCACGTACAACTTACTCATCAAATATGTTCCTTAGATGCTAAGTGAAACTATCACGACCAGCATACCCGGCACATCCTACGTGATTCATGGATCTATCCAAAGCCAACTCTCCTTTAGCAAGTCTTGCTAAATACTTGTTTAAATTTTTCTCTGATAATGGTGCCTCGTGTGGCAAGGCCTGCGCTAGCCAATTGCCAGCTTACATAAGCCCCTTTAATTTATTGGAAAACTCATCACTTCCTTCCATTCTAGAAGATTTCTGATTACCAAGTATTGTGGTACTGGAGACACACATACCACGATTTTAAGCCTGACGCCAGCGCGACCCAAACTTCTTGCATAATCCGCCGTCACACCCCCGATCATGAATTGGACTTCCTATGAGCCGCACGATGCTCCTTCTCACAGAGGCCAAATAACCCGTAATGTCGTAATTGCAGGTACGCCCCAAAATCCAGACAGCCCGAGATGCGGCCCTTAACATCGTCGTTATTTTAATCAAGGTTCTCAGAAATCGATAGCCACCCCCGGATCACTTTTCTTGGTTTGGATCTGCTGAAGCTTCGAGTGCCAAGTTGCAACTCATCGGTTCATCAATGTTCGGCTGTGATGTTTATCATTGCCCTGATTTTCGAGTCGTACCAACGCTGACAGGTTTGGTTTGAACGAGTACGATACAGGTGAACCCGGTTCTGTACTCCCAAAACTATCCCGATAGTGAAGTTGAGATACCCTTGTTTGTCTTCAGTTACCGTACGATAGTGATTATCACCTGAGAACCTTTTCGTCCCTCTCAAAATTCGAAGACAAAGAAATAAGACTATGTAAACACTGCGACTCCCCAACACCCATAGCTACATCTCGACAATAGCGTCGCCTATGCACGCGCCTCAACCACTGCTATTCGGTAGTTCCCACTCTCTCTTAGTCAGTTGTTGGTGTAAGAATTTGCACATGTGTCTCGAAGCGACGGTCGGCGATATACATGTAAGTGTTGCTCAGGGAGCCGACCGTTTCAAAAACTATCATCCGAGTTTTCTGAGCTTCTGAGCTTCTACGACGTCAAAGCATTCGTCGCAATAGGCGGCCATTTCTTGCGTACGTAGAACGTAAACGTAAACTACTCTTCCCTCAACCCAGTCAGCGGTCATATCCCCAGGTCAGATGGCGCGGGATGGTAATCAAACCGTCAACAAATATGGGTTTATCTTCCCTTACGCGATGTTGATGTACCTAAAAATTGGACAGACAGTAGATTCGACGGCGTTTTCACCATTTGTAAATGCCATCGGCGAATAGTCGATTGAGCATGAGTTGCGGTTGTGCTTCTTCATTGGCGTCACCACCCTTTTACGTCTAGATTTAGCATTAGTACTATATGTACAATTGTGGTTAAGTTGGCATTCACACTCCATAATGGTTGGAGGGGACTCTTATCCATGCATATACTTTTAACCCTCATTCAACTTTCGTGTGATGCTCTTCCGCTTCTAATACGCCTGAGGTAAATTACGAAATGCGAAGGTGGGTCGTTCTACACACACGAAGTCCGCTCTCGTCATGAGAAAGCTCAGATTGTAGGCGGGTGTAATAAGTACCTCAGACCCGCCAAAAACCAACCCTCTTTTTTTTTTTTCTTGGTGCGATTTTTAAATCATCAAGGAGCTCTTAAGATATTACTCACTAAAGCAGCCACTGGTGTCAGTGAAAGCGCCACACAAATGATAACTTCCTAATATGGAAATAAATCCGGGCCTCGGTCGCATTGCCGCTTGATGTTCGATGTGTCATGCCCGGACGAACCCTCCATCCTAAATTTACAGACCAGAAAAACAATCATCCTGGTCATGATTCTTATTTCTATCTTCACGAACTAATTCCAAGGCTGCCGGGGGCCGGAGATCTTTGCGCCCACGTCCGGAAGTTATTTGGAACTCCATTTTGACCTCATTCCATTTCAAATTGAACGATTCTCTGAACGGCCATCTTACCACATAAAACCAAAAGAAGTAGTTTGCAACCCCTTCTTTTTTTTCGGCAGCGCCTGGAACCAAGTGGCGCTTAAACCTCAAAGGAGATAGAGAGTACTCAAGTAGTTCAAGCGGTATTTTAAGATTAGTATCGGTTCGCAAATAGCCTTATCCTGATGCCTAAAAGTGGGTGATGACGATACTGGTAGATCCTCACAGTATCCATTCAGTATATAGATGAAAAAAAAACATCAACCCTTGGAGTCAGTCCTTAAATACATTGGAACATAGCTTCGGTTTCACGGCATCCCTAGAATCTGGTTTTTGACAGATGAATTTTTTTGCCTAGTGCCCGCCTTTTCGTTGAACGAATGACGAGTCCGATCAACGCAATTCGATGGGCCGGACTGCTTTTTTCCACAAGATTCCTTCAAGCGGGGCCGAAACAATATAGAGTGAGGTAATAGACAGATTTATGATGACCGGAGTTAAGAAGCTCAGAGAAATCCCCGTACTGCTATGTATGTGTTGTTTGTCCTAGGAAACATATAGTAAGCGGGAAGGTACTTGTGCTACGTCGACAGAATGACTCAAAGTTCAGATAGTCCAAAGGTTCGCTAGCTCTGCAAGGCCGTGCTTACTCCTATTAATATTGATTTAATGTCTTCACATTGCCCCCCAATGTCTTCGGGGTTTCATTCACCCCCAGATATCAACTCCCCAACTCTTGCTGGGATCGATATTCCTAAATGGCTTGTGACTGGTAGCAGCCTTCTCCAATTTCTGGAATGCTTCGTCTGGTAAGGCGGTCACTGTCGAAAAATCTGGTAAGCGCGTCTAAAACATCGCCATCATCATGCTACCTTGGAAATTCTCTTCAATTCGAGAAGGAGTGACGCTCTTCGGGAGAACGACAGTCTACCAGATTTCAAAGGGTCAAGACAGATCTCCAGCAATAACAACTGAGAGAAGACGTACACCACGCTGGATGTGCCACGAGATGTAAACCTGAGCGGGTGTCATTCCGAGTTCATTAGCAATGCTCTGAACCTATTGATATTTATGGTCATATTGATGCACCATGGTTGCTGTGGTCAAAAAGACATGATACGAACCTCTGGAATCGCGAGAGTTTCCTTGACTTTCTCCGCACTGCCAAGAGGGGAATAGGCTTCGAGTAAAATCCCGTTTTCTTTGCACCACTATTTTTCAAGTTCATGCTACATAGGATATGCACAAGAAATGGCTCAAATAATTTTCTTACCTTTAACAGTTCTGGCTGGGGATTCCAGTAGTTCAGTTCCACCTGGTTCACGTACGGTTTAATTTTTAGAGGATTCGCAGTCAGATTTTGAATCCGGCGAGTGTTAAAGCTGTATTATATCCCGGTTCAATTAAGTGGCGGGAAGATTTGAAGAGCGGAACACACTTGCTAATCCCAATGTTCCTGACTTTGCCTTTCTCTACCATCTCTTCCAGCTTCTTCCAAGTTGGATAGGGGTTCTCAGTAAGTTCCCAATCTACTTCATTTTGTTTTCCTCCGTTTCTAAAAGCAACAGGCCTATAGTTTTTGTAAGTGCGGTGATCAGGATAATAAATTTCCACGCCGACCAGTGGATAAGGTATAGATCAAGGTAGTCTGTTCTCAGGCGCGACAAGGATTCGTCAAGAGTAGGTTCCACGTCCTGTGGTGCGTGAAAAGTATTCCAGAGCTTGGAGGTCAACCAGATGTCCTTCCGCGGGACTCCACTCTCCCTGATAGCCTGACCGACTTCGGCCTCATTCTGTTCACGACAATGTCAGCAGTAGAGCGGCAGTACATGTGTTAGCTTACTCCGTATATCCATGCACCGTCGATATGTCTATACCCTGTTTTGAGGGCAGCCTGTAAATAATATTAGACCTCCTCTCGCGATGTCCAAATTTTGCCTTCGTTACCTTGACGGCGGGGCCCACCTCCCCTCTGCCGGCACGCCAGACGCCTAAAGTGCGAGAAGCTGAATGCCCATGATTCTCAACATCTATAATTCAACTTACCCAATGCGACAGCCGGAATCTTATCGCCGGAAGGGAGGGTGTAGTGAGAATGGAGCTTTCCCCTGCCTACAGTCGACATGTTTCGATGCGCCGCACCACAATGAAGGTGTCCAGTGAGCCCGAGACGATGGATAGCATCACGACATTTGTTAGCGACGTCCTCCATTCCTCCATGTGCCGAGGGGGCAACGACGCTTCTTGCTACCAAGAAAGACATGTAGAAGACAACGAATAAACCGATACACGCAAAGTGGATTTTTCTCTGGGTCTGCTCGCTGCGAATTCGGATCTCCGGCTCTTCGTGATATGCCTCTATTTGACCTCTGTAGTAGTAGTCCTTAGGCTCTTCGCGCTCAGTGAATTTTTGCTCGCCTGTGGGTTGGTAAAGGGCCATGGCCGTCTTAATAAGACAGAGATATTATAAGCTCAAATCATGTCGTCATCTCGGCAGTACTCGGCCCGGTTTCGACCCTGACCATCAAGAATTCGGCTTGATGGCCGTGAGTTAAGTTACTCGTGGTTTGAACTTTGATATGAAAAGTATTATATGGCATGGTATCTACACATTCATAAACGAGGTAATCTAAAGGAATCTGGTCAAGGTATATAAATCATGTTGAAGATCTACTTCTTAAGGTTGACATCCCAAAGGTCGACGCCCCAGTGTGGGCTGGGGTCCAAGATCTTGATCGGCTCGTGGCTGGTCGCAGCCTTCTCGAGACGGTCAAATGCGGCTTTAGGAAGGGCAGTCACTATAAAATAATAAATTCGCATCAGAAAGTCTTAGGGATTGGTTTATATTCAGAAAAAAAACAAGCTTGAAGCCAACACCTTCATGCGTCGGTTCTCATCCATGGAAGGTAGAACAGACGCATACAAAAGGCATGTTGATGACGTGATACTCGGAGATGGAGGATGGGATGTGAACAAAAATAGCGTACCTTTCAGATTCTCAACGACACGAGACGGCGTAACACTCTTGGGAAGAACAACAGTCTACGCAAAGCAAAAAATATGAGATCCCATAACATGGCAGAAGGCGTAAGCATGTACCCCACGCTGAATGTGCCAAGAAATAATGACTTGGGCTGGTGTGATACCAAGTTCTTTCGCGACATCTTTCACCTATGACCGGTTATAAGATAAGAATAACCCCGATCTGTCGGAGAACTAACCTCGGGTAATTCAAGGGTCTCCTTGACCTTGTCCGAGCTGCCAAGAGGAGAGTAAGCCTGGAGGAGGATTCCCTTCTCTTTAGCCCACTGGAACAATCGCACGTCAGCCCCGCGAATGAAAAATGTGATAATAAAATTAATACCTTCAACAACTCAGGTTGTGGGTTCCAGTAGCTTAGCTCCACCTGGTTGACGGCTGGTTTGATCTTCAATGGTTTGGCGAGTAATTCTTCCATTCTGCGAATGTTGAAGCTGAAAGTAAGGGCGATATTATTAGCTGTTACACCCTCCCCAACATCAGGAAAGTAGCATACTTGGCGACTCCAATGTTCTTGACCTTTCCTTTCTCTACCATCTCCTCGAGCTTTTTCCAGGTCGGGTAAGGATCCTCGGTGAGCTTCACATCGAGTTTGCCATCCTTTCCGAATGCCACAGGCCTGGTTCAAGAAAAAGATTAAAAGATTTGAATATACAAACTGTATGAATCCTTACCAATGGATGAGGTAAAGGTCAAGGTAGTCAGTGCCAAGCTTTGAGAGAGATTCATCAATAGCACCCTCGACGTCTTCTGGGGCATGGTGGTTATTCCAGAGCTTGGAGGTGATCCAAATGTCCTTGCGGGGCACTTGGCTGGCTTTGATGACTTCTCCAACCTCGGCTTCGTTCTATTTTTGAAATAAAGACATGTTAGCAACTCGAGTCCGAATGAACCGATCAATCATGAAAAAGAGAACTCGAGTAGAAGACGCGTCAGCACTTACACCGTAGACCCATGCTTCGTCGATATGCCTGTAACCTGCTTCAAGTGCAGCCTTAACGGCTCCCTTCACCTCGGCCGGTTCAGCCTTCCAGACACCTGGATCCTAACGCGTCAGCCCAAGAACACCAGGGTAGTCAACCCAGAGACTGACCGAGAGCAACCGTGGGCATCTTGTCCCCAGAAGGGAGGGTGAAATGTGTCGGGAGACCATTGACAAAAGTCGAGGCTGGTTTGCCTTTCGAAAATCCAAGGCGCTGCAATGTCTTCTTGAAGATTCCTGAGCGGGAGAAAAGGAAAGCCATGTATGGAATGACAAGAATAGCAATGAGACGAAGTATTGAGAAAGAACCCTTTTGCTGCTTCTTTGCCTTCAAGCGGGGATTTGGAGAGGCGTTTCTGGTGGAAGATTTGTTGGAGGACATAGGCGTTGTGGACAGGCGTCTTGCTTAAATCCCAAACGCCCCTCGGTGAACACTGCCGTACAACTCGGCCAGCTGACATGACTCTGTGCTGACATAGTAGTGAACTCGAATCCAAGGATTTACTCTGCGTCGAGATCATGATGATCTTCGACACGACGCCACTCTTAACCCGAACCATCACTTTCACGTGCGCAATATTCGCCAAACAAGGAAATTTAGGAGACGCCCATGATGGCTATCTATTACATAAGAGATACGGGCATGAAATGCACGCCCATCACATCCTGCATAACATCGTTGTAACGCCGTTGGATGCTGCATGTTTGACATTCAGATCAAGAAAAGCCAGGGCGAGTCCACGTCATCATTGTGTGGAAAGTACTTTCGTGTTCAATTAACAAGAGCCTTGATGGTGCGTACCCCCCCAACGCTTATGCCATTCTGTACTCCTTCCACAAAAATCCCGGAGTAGAGCAGCCCTTCTGTCGTTCCTTCCTGGATCCCGTGATGCACGACGTCTCCCTGGTCTTGGGGGCTGTCCGTTGGATTGACCAGGGGAAGCTGTTTCAAGTTACACGCATCAGAACGGGTAAAAAAAGGTCCGGATGGTGCAATAAATACCTTCAGAACACCAAAGTGAAATTCACCTTGCCCCGCTGTGCCAGCTGCGGCAGACAAGTTGGGCATAACTTTAGTGACTGGTTTGAGAAGCATGTTGTCTTTCGAGAAGAGGACAGCAAGTGTCCGGTTGTCCCAGTCAACTTGCACAGCAAAATTGTGCCAACAACCCGGGGTGAAAGGTGTGGAGAAGAGCACATTCAATGCATGGTCAAGGACCTTGAAATTATGAGCATCTTGGACCGGCAATTCGCCTGTAGGGTTGGTGAACGGAGAGCCTAAGCAGGTCTGAATCAAAAAAACTTCGATCGAAAACCAGGAGTCAAAACTAACCAAGTTGGATCCCAAACACATGCGAGCCGTCATTCGGTTCTATGAAAACAATCTGGTATTCATGTGTAAAGTTCAAGAGTCGCTTCTCGTCGGCTTTAATCGAAAAATGGAAAACTGTCACCCCAGTTTCCATGAGAGGCAGCAAGTTGGCAGGGCTTCCGTTCTTTTGCGCAATGATGTCAGTCCTACGGAATCCATTTTGCGGGTTTCCACCAGGGACAAAGACTGAAGAATTGTCGATAGAAACGGCGAGAGCTTGTTCGAGAGGTATACGACCGCGATTCCAAAGCGGAGTGGGGCGCTGGGATGTGCCCAATAACGTCGTGTACTGGCGGATAAATGTTGAGGATGGTCAACATAAAGTACGCTGGATACGCACATGAGAGGCATTTTCTGAGCCCTTTACCACGCTGAGAATAAATGAGACTCCATACGGTGTAATTGAGGCCAATAAACAAACTAACGTCAAGTAGGGGTCAACAGACTCATCAAAATTGGCTTGCGTGTAATTAAGAGGCGCCCGCCCATCATAAATAAGTGGGGTGCTCAGCACCCCTGCAACCAGCACAAGAGTATATGTCAACGAAAGAATCATGGCTGGATGGAATGGAATGGCAACATACTTAAACCTGTTCGCCTTTATGGCTCGAAGGAATATTTTGGCAGCCGATGATCGCGTTTGTGCGCCGCATTAACAGCTTCGTTGTTAGCGCAAGTTCAAGATACCGTCGCATAGACGGCAAGATCAGCGCAGTGTATTTATAATTGGATCTACAATGGTTGTTTAAACAATAACGGTTCTATGTAGTGACAATCAAATCAACACATGTACCAGGGGTATGCGTGGACGAATGAGACTCACACAAGACCGTTTATGCTACACCAAGAGCAATGAATCCAGGACCGAGAAGCCTGTCGCGACACCACCTTCATTGCTTTCTTTCCCTTTTGTCCGTACCAACCATCCCACGCTACGCTCATCTATGCGGTTGTCGGGTCCGCCAAAGAGTGCCCAGCCGAAAATGCCCAACTCGCTCGCAATGTCGGTTTTAACTGGTGTTTGACTTTGAGAATCCGTTGCACCGGCTCGGACAAGATAATTCCCTGTGTTTGCTGGTGCGCTGATTAATTCCATGGCAATCCAAGCCTGTCGTTCCTGGGGTGGCAACGCATCGAGGAAGACAGGGATTGCCTCCTTGTAAACATTGTTTCCACCTCCTTCGCGTTGTGGTTTGAGGACCAACGAGTGTGCAACATCTCTGGCTTTCCGAGTCCCGAATTCCTCAGTGCCAGCTGCCTGGGCAGCGTGATCCGGCGTTAACAGATCTTCACTGACGTCCAGACCCCACATCCCCATGAAGCTTGCCCTCAGCTCGTCAATTTCCTCCACACTAACTACATTCTTCCCGTACTTCTCCTCGTCAGATAGAAAACGCTCAAGCACGCCTGGTTGCGTCAATACCTCTTGGACCTTCTTGCCGCCAGCCAGCTGGAGGGCAATTGTTGGGCATTTAATCGCCTTTGAACTCTCGAGAAGAAAACGGGTGTCATAATGCTCTAGAGTGGGGTATTCATGTGGCATATATCCGGAACGGAAATAAACCGTTGAAATTTCGATTGAGCCTGAAGGTTGGAGATCGGGAGAACATAATATTCGGAGAACAAATGTTGATGGATCCACAGATGCAGAGAGGGCTAATTCGTTGAAGGTTTGCCGTACAACCCGAATGGAATGCCTTAAAATCGGTTAGTCAATTGGGTGGAAACATGAAAGGAAGTGCATACTTTTCAAGTAATTCGTATTCCAAAAGCCTTTGGTCGAAAACATTCCGTTCGCCTGGTTGGACAACGAAAAGGATCTGCGACCTTGGAAATGTGGTGTTCAAATGGAGGGAAGTTTTAAGAGTGAAGGAGCGTACCCCTCAACATCATAAGCCTTGTGGGCCTCCGCCAAACCATGCGCCAGCCCTGCGATTGTATCGTTCGATGGAAGGTTTTCCAGCTTTAGGTAGGATGAGCTATCGTAGTAATTCGTTGCTGCAAGCAAGTATCTACGGTCCCAATCAGCAAACAAAACACAGGAACATCCATTCAATATACTTACCGATGCAGTTCCGACGTCTTTTGGGAGAGACACCCAAAAGACACTGATATCGTGTTAAATTCTACTTGTTTGATGGATAGCCGTTCATTGGGTGGTGCATGAAGAAGGTAATCTGAGCGAAAAAGGCCAAGATGGAGGGGCTTGCACCGAGATCAGAAGCATTACGGTCCCTTCTCGAGAAAAGGGCATACTTGGGCAAGCCCAGCATCTCTCAGCTTCTTCCACCCTCTCCAAAGCTGGCCAATGAAATCGTCGACCTTCCCAACTCCTTCTTCCGCCCCCATGACCTTATCGAGAAATTCCTCATCCATGGCGATCCGAGAATACAGGATATTGTATGTTCGTTGTATTCGGCGGCCTTGTTCAAAGAGTTCACGAGGGAAAGGCGAAGGAAATAGGGATATGGGTGCATGGATCGCAGCGCTTGGAACAATCGGAGGTTGTTTAGCTGGTGGTAAGTACAAGAGACTATGACACAGGCAATATGATGTCGCATATATCGTCAAATTTTCGAGCTGGGCTGTGGTCAACGATGGTGGCCAACTGGCAAAGTCGAAACTCGAAGCCATGGTGGTCGGCGATCAAGGATCCCGGAAAGATTAGGAGTGATTACAAAAGCCGTTCTAAATATAACTATGAAAATAACCCTCGTAATGTATTAATCATCGCCTGCCCACCCCAACGCGACACATTTTCTAACCTTGACGTTCGTACTTCCTCGAATTTCGAGAAACAAGAGGGTGGTAGCAAAACATTCTCAGAGGTCGTCTGTCGATATGTCACAACCTGGCGTACAAGATCGATGTTGCCTTGGTGAACAACTGTCTTCAACAGCGTACTTGCTCTCTCCTCGTTTTCCACATCGCCAGTACCTCTGAGATCCGGCCAGATGTTCGACGAAATGTGGTGGAGAGCGACAAATCTCATGAAATCATGTACATTATTTTGAAGAAGCGAGTTCAGGTAAGAGGCAATAACCTGAGGTTCGGTTTCGATGGGGTAAAGATACTCTCTGACGTCGGCCGATAGAACCTGCAAAGGGGAAACCCGGATCGTCCGTATGACATGATTGAAATCGCACCAGAGGTGCTTTCTGTAGTCCAACGGGTACCGCATCGAGGTCGGTGGCAGGAGGAGGAGAGAGAATATTGGATGTGAGAACGAAATGGCATCGTAAAGGGCAACAAAGTCGGTGTAAAACTGGAAGAACGGAACTGAGGAACCCAGAAACCTAGAAGCAACCTTCTCCAGGTCCTCTTGCTGAACTGAGTAAATGGCCCGCGAATCTGCGGACCCGAGGCTGTATGGATGTAAAAGATCTTCTATGAAATGCCCCACAATGCTATCCCGGAAAACTTCATCTGAAGAGTCATTCTGTGGCTGGTCATGCTCCAACATGAAGACCTTCATGCATCCGAAAACTGCCTCTTCTCTTGTTAACACGAAGGGAGTCATGGAAAAGTTGAGGAGTGCCTCCTGGACTACCTTCGTCAAGAATAGAGAAGCTCGAGCAATCTCCACCTCGGAAGCGTCCCAGGAAGTCGGCAATGTCTTGAAGACCGCAGACTCTCCAGAACGCAAAAGCTGCTCCAAGGGGCTCATTGTCCAATCGGGGTGCAAGGGAAGGCCTAGCTGAGAGATGGTAGCTTGGGGCGGAAGTCTCTGCGTTGTAGAGTGCTTGATGGATTGGGGCGTTGTCATGAGAGGGCCAATGTAAACTTCTTCCTGCCGTCTAATTCGATTGATTATGAAAGGTTCCAGGATAGACAATCCCCCTCGCTCCCAAAACTGTGAAGGAACTTGTAAATTCCGAGCCATGGCCCATGTTGGCGTCAGCATCGAGATCACGTCCTTGGATATTAGAAGGGCGGCATCTTCATCCCCGGGGATCAATCTTAACAAAATGGAAAACGCTTGCGCCAACCATAAGCTTTGTGAAGTGTCTGGAAGACGCCTTGAAAGCCACAGGTAGTACGAGAGATATGCTGAGAGCTTCTTGCAGTAGAAATATCCAAGTGATGTATCCAACGAAGGCAGTGTCGACCAAAGGGGATGCATGATCAAGCTACGCGCCAATTCTGACAAACCAGTGAAGGGAAGGACGAAAGGCGGCGACGACGGTGGGCCATCTGTATGCGGAGCAACACACGCCAACCACAAACGAACAGCGGAAGTCAACAAACCCGTATGACTCGCGATTTTCTTCAACTGTCCCACATTGCCCTCATTGAGGCTCGCAAGCTCTTTCTGCAGCATCATCAAAACGGTATTCGTAACCTTGAACTCCTTCCCATTTTCGAAGCCTGCCTTGATGGAATTTATCACATCCAACCGTTCGGCTTCGCCCCCTTTCGCTGCATTAACCTTGGAGCCCTCCAACCAGGCAGCCTGCGCTCTCCAGGACGCACTCCATTCTGGCCAGTTCTTCTCGTCAACCCCCAGGCGGGCTTGAAGTTCCAGAATACTCTCATGCCATGCCCAACCGACAACCTGTGTCCATGTGATATCATGGGGTGGAGTGGTTTGATGAGGATTGATCGCACAAACAGTCCATGCCTCAACCAAATTAGCCCATGCGATGGTAAGAGGTTGTGAGTGGCACGCTTCAGAGACCACGTGCTGTTCAATATGGGCCAACTGTTCAATAGCAGTTGCAGCGATGTGAGAGTAAAATCCATACGAAGCGAGAGCTCGGAAAACGCGGAGTGTTCCTGCGAGCAGGTTGGTAGCAAGAGCAAGAGGATAAGGAGATGAAAAGGCGGAGAAGGTGACAAAACGGAGCAGCGAGTCCGCGTACATCTCAATTTCACGAGCATTAGACCGAGAAGATAGTGCGAGGGTGTACAGTAGTTGAAGGGCAAATGGATTAGGCAATGGCGACGTATTTTCGGTTGGAATTGGTGTGAGGAGGAAGGTCTGAACAATGCTTCCCAGTAATTTCGGCGTGGAGATGATCTTGTCCGCAATGTCATTACTCTGCTGGGCCAAGCGATGCAAAGTGGACAACAATTGGGTGGAAGATTCAGGAAGGGCATCGCCCTGCGTCAAAATTGTCGCAATTTGAGGAAGGAAAAAATCCAAATGCAAGGAGTTGATGGCCACATCCCGAGGAGAGTCCAATTCTACTCGTTCAACATCCATCACACTCGGATCCCACCCAACAATACACTCCCAGACGAGTTCAATAGCAAGCACTCCAACGCTTCCTCGATTCGACATGGCCTCGATTCCAGCACCGAGAATGCGGGTTCTCAATTCCTCTTCTTTGCCTACTATCTCATCCATACCATCGATAATTCCAATTTTGACGTTCGCGAGTCTACGAGTGATGCGAACAAGTATCCCAAGCATTGTTGCTCGTTGTGCAGGCACGGTGGACCGGGATAATAGAAATATATCATCCAGCGTATATCCCGCGTGGTCACCTTCTGCATGATGATGAAGCCCGAGGTGGGTCGGAAGAGACAGAGAGACAGAAGGCGGAATTGGGTTGCCTTGAAGATCGAATCGTAAGGACGATGTATCTGAGGGTGCCGGTGGAGGTGCTGAACTTGAACCCATCCAAGCAATGTTAGGATCGTCCCTGGATGCTAATGGAAAAAATCGTCGACGGATGTCCTCTGCAGAGCCTTCTTCTGGACCGTCAATATCATCTTGTTGCATCTGGCGACTTGGGTGAGGTGATGGGGGTTGCTGGCGAAGCATTTTGCCTTTCCACTGGCCTAATGAGATAGCAGAACCGTCGTTGGGGTCAGGAGGCGGTAGAGCGAGCATCGTGCGCTTGGGAGATGAGGGAGCTGACTCATAAACATGCACATCGTGAGGTTCGAGTTCAGCGAAACGCAGTCTGCGATCGGCGCGACTGGAAGGACGAGTTCCATTAGGGGTAGCCAAAGCCGACGGAGGAGGTGACAGTGCTGTAGAGGGTTGAAAGAAATGGTTTAGAGAGAGGAGCAGTATTTTGATGGTGTAAACGCTCACCTCTTTCAACAAGAACAGGCCTTCGCTCCTCTGATATCACTGGAATAGCATCTGTGAAATACAAAATGAGTGTAAAGCCCTTGAAAGAGAAATAGCATGGATACCTTCACCAATATATCCGCTATCCAACTCCAAATGCATAGGTTGTAGCACCTCTTTCGGTTTGTCCCTCGCCAAACGAGCTCGCCTCAACACATCACCGACATTCGCTCCGAACCGTTCGACAATCTCCTTTCGTTCTTGTTCTCTTTCCTCCTCCGTCATTCCCGCCACTCTTTCTTCATTCTCTCGGCTAATTTGGTCTCGCCAGTCACCTACACTCGGGGGAGGACTTGAAGGGTGTCGAGAGCCAAGCTTGCTCGATGGAGTGATTGCAGGGACATTATGGAGTCGCGAAATCCCCGACTTCCGTAGGTCCTCGCGGTTCCGCGCGAAGGCACTTTTGGACCGGTGTTGGACTGTCGGAAAACCTGTCTTCCCAGACGACGAAAGCTTTGAGGTCGAGACCGACGATGATGGTTTGCGCTCAACGATAGAGCCGACGATAGATGGTTTATGTGCCATGGATATGAATGTATTGAATGTGACAAGAAACCTGAGGTAGGAACATAATGAATTCCAAAAGATCAGTGGACTCGGCGCTAAAAAGTCAAGGAACGTTCTGGTGACATTATGTAATCGCGTCTACTAAATAATTGGCTAAGGAAAAAAAAGTAGGTAACTGGTCTAAGTACTGTAATTCTGATGAAGATAAGACATTATTGAATGAAATTCGTGAAAGAAAAAGGGGTGCAAAATCCATCAAACCACTCCCGTCGGCTTTTCCGTGGACTCTCTCCGATCGAGGAAATTGGCGGCATCTCTCACGACCTCATGGTCACTCGAGCTGAATATGCGGCCCTTAGCGAATGCAACGATCGTCAATACGAACAACACCAGCCACGTTACACAGATCGCGGTCGTCATGATACACTGTATGATGTAGAACCCGCGGAAGTGGAAGATATCGCCAAGCACGCGCAAGGTGCATATCCAACCGACTAAGTTATGAAACATTTTAACACAATCAAATAAATAACGAGAACGCACTCACCATTGGGGAAAGTCAGCGCCCAAAAACTCAAAATATCACTGAGACGTCTATGGACCTTGAACCAGTACGGCAGAATCCCGAATATGAAAAAGAAGGCTGCGAGTCCAAAAAGCATGAGACCACTCATCACGCTGACCGCGTACCAGATTTCTCCAGCATTCTGGGAGATAAGGTTATGGTGTGGAAGACTAATAAGTAGACTTGAGTGGAAATTTGGAGAGCTCGGAAGTTGAAATGACGCACATAATTTGGGCCCGCTTCCCTAACCTTAGAAGAGCAAGGGCGGTAAATCCAGGAGGACCACAAGCAACGAAAGCGCCATTAGCCTGGTGACCTTGCAAAAACCCAGTCTAGGACAATCAGCGAGCTGATTTGCTAGAGAAAGTTGGTTTCGCTGACCATTATTAGACGAATAACGTAGATGCAGATATAAAAGAACGTCATAAAGAACCCAATTCCTAAACACGCGCGATTAGTACAGTTCACTTAGCTCTCAACGTTCAGACGCTCAACAGACCTTGGAAAAAGTATCCAGCGAGAAGAATGCCAAGAGATCTACTGTCAGTGAAGTCCATCACTTTTAACACCGAAAAGGCAACTACGCCCACAAGCATCTTGGAGGTTGGAGAACTCAGAAACTGAAAAGAAAAATAATCAAAATCTCATTACCAATGGAAAAACCTTGTATTCATATATATGTCAGTGATTACATAGTAAGTGGAGTAGCCAGGACATACCAAAAAGGCGTATGCAGGTGTAAATTGTGTCAGTTCATGAGGCTTATTGAACCAAATCACGAGCATCAGAAACGATGCGATCATTGCGAACGAAACATAAACCCTGGAATGGTAGTCAAAAGTAAGTATGGAAATGGTAGGTGAAAGATGAATCAAACCAGAATAGCCAATAGACTGTCTCTACACTAATGTGACCTGACGGAACGGCGTAATTGATGGTCCCGATGATGATGGTGGCAAATGACAAGACCTGGAATGACAAGAAAGTCTTGGTTTTAAAATCCAATTAAGAGAGTCGAGATGGATTACGATCAAAGGCACAAATATTCCCGATATAGGATCCGTTACTAGTCTCCAGGCTTTCTTCGGGTAGACTTTATTGACATCATTACCGAGAGCGTTCAAAACAGAATTCATGGACAAAGAACTTACAGATAGCTTGGAGAAGTAGTGTTGAAGTATTAAGGAGAAAGAGGACCATATTGAGGAAGTAGAAAGCTGTTTCCACCTTCCGAAGAGCATCGGGCCTGACCTTCAGTCCGGACAGTGTAACATAGACGGCGCCGGTGCCCATGCCTATTGGAAACTACGGCGGTGTAAACAACAGGCATATCAACAGTGGGAAGCGCGAAACTCACGGCTTGCCATGTCCAGCCATGTATACGTCGAGCTAACGCGCTGACGCGTTGGGGACGCTGTTCATGGCCCGTCAACTCGGAGGATGATGTGACGAAGGTGCATAGCGATGGGGGTACCCCGACTGCGGCAGGAGAATGTACAGTCATGTGAAAGAGGGAATGCAATGAGGTGTAGAGAATGAATGTGGTTTGGATTGATATAATACAAACTTGTCAAAGACGCAACAGCGGTGCGTTGGGTCGTTGGGTCGAACGTCACGAAAATCATGAGATATAAAGCAAAGAGTGGAGCACTGCAGGGTCGTTCGCACCTGATCGAAACTTGCGAAAACTTTACTTCGTTTTCGTCAGCCCCACCTTAGCCAAGTCAACGAAAATTTGCAACCTAATTCGGGTTAGCGACAAGCGCTAAGCGATGGCGATGTCAACACATTTCCGCGTCGTGTTTGAATCGGCTGGTCTCGCCTTTTTCCAACTCTGCCACTACAAGACAGACGCTCTCCTAGCGGTATTGCGCAAAATTTTGCTCTGGAGATCTCTCCATTAGTCAAAAAATTGGGATTTTCTGACGCTACCTTATCGCGAGAGTTGCGCGAGAGGAGGAACCGGGTCGTAAAGCGAGTGCAGGAAACGTTGGAATGACGATGTCAGTCTTGGCAATGTCGGTAGGCCGCCCCGCATAAAATTTCATCCTTGACAAAAAGCGAACACATCCCCTGATAGACCGGTGATCGTCTGTGCAGAAGGCGTCGAGGATGAACCCATCCTCGATTCTCATAATCAGGCTGGTCACGAGGCTACAAGTTTTGCTTGTGCTTGATGCTTCTACTCGCCTTGAATTGCCTCATTCGCTGAAGCCAGCGGCGTCGGACACTAAACAAGCGGAAATGAATCTCGCTCTCAGTCTTGTTGAGCACGCAGTCAATCGGGTACGTTCCCTTATGAGCTGTGACGTTAACCCTCGCCCGCTTCCGTACTAGATTGCTGGAGGCCTAGAGAAAGCTTCAAGTGTTTAAACAAGCTGAGATGTCATTCAATTACAGGAGTTGATGTTTGGAATTCACAGTGCAGATTCAGGGGCTCCCAACTTTTCTTTTAACTCGTCGAAAACCTTCTGCAGCTCTTCCTTATCCATCGGTTTGGCAGGCCATCCAATGACAAGACCCTCCTCTGCATTGGCGGAGGGTTTCGGGATGACGTGGAAATGAACATGAGGTACTTCCTGTGGCATGGAAGGTGTTTAGGAAGCACTGAGCAGGCTGTGTATGCGACGTAATTCACCTGGTGTGCAATTCGGCCGTTGTTCTGCAAGATGTTGTAGTTCGGGACGCCTTGCGCAAGAGCAATCTTTTTGGCGATAGGCAATACGTCATGAAGATACTCATCCGGTAATTCGTGCAACTTCTCTGCATGATCTAGCGATCTCCATCAGTGACATTCCCCCCCAGGAGTTAGACCCACATTTCGGAACTACGAGACTATGGCCTTTGGAAAGCGGACCTATATCAAGGAAGGCGAAACTGCAGGGTGACATGAGGCTTAAGCTTGGCATGAAAAAAATCGGCCCACGAACACGGACTCCGTTTCAAGAAGCTTGAAACTAGGGATTTCGCCTGGAAGGTACCGGGTTATGAAATCCGAAATGTCTGCTGCACGAGCAGCGGAATTCAAGAGGCTAGTATCCAATTGAACATACCCTTAATGATTCTGCAGAACAGACAATTTGCAAGAGTCCTATGCAGAGTCAAATATCCATTCATGTAGTGGGGAATCGGGCACGTACTTGGTGGCCATCGGGGTGATAGAACTAGCTGAATGGGTCCAAGTCGGCGCAGCGAAACACCCGTCACGTAACGGTTACCTCCGGGCCGCAGATAACGACCAGCCCTTTGCTTCAAGCTTCCATGTCGCTCGTTGGGACTGCAGACGCCACCGATCTGGATTTTCAAAATTTACCCATTATGTATGCCGTGTGGTTCTTTCTCAAGCCAAAGGCCAACTCACGAGCTTATCATAGAGACTTTACACATATCAACAGCCACGAACCAACGGAACGAAAGAAATTAGCTAATGAAGTCAGGGATGCTTGCATGCGTTCAGGATTTTTCTATGGTTTGTCTCTCTTTCTACCCGTTTTGTATTCATGCCATCGTTTTCACATTTTGAGCAGCCAAGAGTCACGGTATACCAGACAGCTTGACGGACGGAGCCCTCCAAAAGGCCAAGGATTTCTTTGCCCTATCAATCGATACGAAGATGGAGGTGCGACTACTTCCTCGGAGAGTCATTCGGGCTCAAATCCCTGCATTAGATCGAGAATCGGAAAACCCCAAACTTTAAGGGGTACTCTCCGCTATTGAGTAGCAACAACAACTCAAACGGGGCGGGGGACCTCCATGAGGGCTTTGAATTCGGCTGGGAAGCGCCTACCACAGCCGCAAATATTGCACCGGAAAAGAACGTGGAGGGAGTCATGGCAGGTGCGAATGTTTGGCCCTCGGAAGGAGATGTTGGAGGGTTTCGAGAGGCGGCATTGCGTTATTAGTAACTTTGTTCCTTTCCCCGAGAGACCAGGTTGCAATGCTGATTCTGAACAGCTATTCTGCAGTAAATTTTGGGAGGGCTCTTTTCCCCATCTTTGCCTTGGCGCTAAATCTCCCAGAAGACTTTTTTGACGATAAGGTGAAGTGGGCAAGTTCTGCCTTTAGCAACCCTTCTATTGATCGGAATTGGAAACTTACGGCAGACAAAACACTCCGCCGCATTGATGAAATTTTTGCATTATCCTCCACAAACCGGACCAATCGATGAACATGTACTCGGAATAGGTGCTCATACGGAGTACGTCCCTCATCGCTACTCCGGAGTCCGATCCTAATGCAGCTTCATTGACTTCACGGTACGATAGCTGGGAGGTGCGCAGAAAAGTTGTCAAACTGATCATTTTTCTCCTCCCTGACATTGTTGTTTGCAGTGCTTCACCATACTTTGGCAGGAGCCAGGAATTCAAGCGCTGCAAGTTCTCAATCCTGAGCAAAAATGGATCAACGCACCTCCGATCCCAGGAACCTTGGTGATCAAGTGAGCACATTGATAGTTCAACTATTATTGACTTGACCCGCAAATCAGCCTTGGAGACCAATTTGCACGATGGACAAGTACAGCTCCAGCCCTTATCACCTTCAAATAGCTCACCCTGTATTCCTAGACGATATTTTTAAATCGACGGTTCACCGTGCTATCAATCGTAGTGGTATTCGCCGATACTCAATCCCGTTGTTCTTTGGGACCGACTATAATGTCAGACTTGAGGCGAGTGTACGATCGTGTTTGTATCCTAATGCTCAGTTTTATTTTAGCCGATGCCGAGCTGCGTATCCCCAGAACGACCTCAGAAATACGAGGTGATTACTGCTGGAGAATACGTCAAGGCCAGGTTTCAAGCTACGTATAACCACTGACAAGGAATCTGTATGAGACAATGAGCATTTCCCTGACTCTTGTTTGGGAATCCCTTTAGTTGCAAGTCTTGCCATAACATTACATACAACATAATAATCATCTAACTTTGTACATTTGGACAATTGTTTCGCTAGGTGATGCCTGTTCATCGAGCTTCACCGAATAATGGATCTCCGCTTCCAACTCTCTGGAATTCCTTTCACTCTTCCTACACTTGAAAGTACCAACCACGACAGAACCTAAAATCGAGTGGTTAATCAGCACAACTTCGTTCACATTGCTGATAAAACATGCCCACAAACCTTCGGAGACCGTAATCGGGTCGCGCAGCATGAATATCGTCTGCTTCCAATGCGTAGGAGTGCTGAGGGGACCCGTACTAAAACTAGTGATCTTTTCATTCTTCCCACCCATGCTCTGTCGACGCTGAGGGGCGGATTTACCACCCACCGGCCAGAGCTCGGCTAAGACGGCTTCGCCCTCCTTGATCAGCTTGACTTTCGTATTCGGAGGTATTGGCAGCCCTCGTGATGTGAAGAATGTGTCAAAATATAAGACGAAAGCATTGATTTTTGTACGCCGTTTTGCCGTCGATACGAGCGTGAAGGAGGAGGAAAAGTTGAGGTCTTTAGGAGTGATGTCACTAAGAATAAGATCCTGATGATAATGCAGATTGAGGTTCGTGGACCAGAGATAGATTGAAAGAAATTCATACCTTGACTGAATATGGCTCGCTGAGGAGAGCGTCAGAGCCAACGACATCAACTATTGCCTCGTCATATAGACCATCGGCCATGGCAGATAAGTCGAATCCTTGAACGAAATGAGGATGGCGTTGAGGGGTGACCAGAAAAAGGTGACAAACCGTAAACATCCTCCCAGAAACCTATGCGATCCTTATAGATCTCACTTCCATCACACAAACCGAACATCATTTGGCACTGGCTCGGTGCCATCACACCACCTGGCTTCAAGAAGCGGTCGCGCGCGATTAGTACTGAATCCAGCATAGACTCGTACAGTAGAGCATAACCCATCCATTCCGAGACGATAATATCGACCTTCTCGATGTCTGGAGGAAGGGATATTGTTTCGATTTTGCCGCGGAGAACAGTGATAACATTCTCAAAGTTGTTTGCTTTGGCAATCTTTTCAGCCTTCTCTGCGATGTCGCTAGCATCGACAGCAATGACACGTTTAGCACCAGCACGTGCGGCGAACAAAGATAGAATGCCTGTACCACAGCCAACGTCAAGAACGATGGCATCTCGGAAGAGGATCGGATTTGTGAGAATGAAGTGTGCGTATGTCGATGTTCTAACTTTATCTTGGATCATGACTGCGTGGATATCTGTTGCACAAGATAGTAATCAACCGCGCTTGCCGCACTAACTGTCACATACCATTGGCTCCATAACTTTCAAAGTAATGCGTATCGTCATCGCGTGCAGGAATGGCCTCTCGGTCGGGAGGAGAGTCGTCAATACTCTCAACGGCTTTCGTGAGATTCAGTTTTTCGGCAACCAGCGCTCGATAATCTCCCAAGCTTTGATGTGCAAGCGCCAATTTTTTTTCGAGGATTTTAATTTTTCGAGTTGGATCCGTATCACTAGTATCCTCTTCTACGTCGGAGTCGGACCAATCGTTGGAAGTCGATTCTATACAAGGATCCCGAATCAGAGGGAAAAAAACAAGGGTGAACGGATCATACGAATGAGGGGGTCGTTTTCAACCACGGG
>Ga0307509_10002684_pt1 | contig 28421 bp, 24 predicted proteins | sample 10_EM_MG_FD_202245 | JGI IMG/M metagenome (GOLD analysis project Ga0307509, IMG submission 202245) | Populus trichocarpa ectomycorrhiza microbial communities from riparian zone in the Pacific Northwest, United States - 10_EM | ecosystem: Host-associated > Plants > Roots > Unclassified | place... | reverse complement strand
AACTAACAGTAGTGGAACGTGTGTGAGGCAACGATGTGTTTCGAGTAGGTGTAGTTCCGTTTCTCGTCCTGCGGGAATGGGAAAATATGTATGTGGTGAGCAGTCTCGAATGATCCATTTCCAACACAAACTCTGCCTCACCCTCTTCACTATCATAGAGCTCTTCTTGTTCGGCCATCTTTATCCAAGCAATTGTTCGACCTGAAGTTGAATTTGCCCATCGGTGAGGTCAATTAGAATTACATGCCCCGGGTATGCAGCCCCCCCCCCACCCTCCAAAATCGTTGTGACCTATTCTAGTACTTATTTCCCTTAGTGTTGAGATCAAATGCTTACTTTACAAAGTTTAGTTTTTGTCGATCGCAACGCCGATCACGCGCTAAAAAGTTGTGAAATTCGGTATCAAACGAAGGGATGGCGTGGAAGACGTTATTGTGTGGGTACCAGCGCGGCTGAGATATTAGTCATGTGCCCTATCTTGGCGCATCGCAAGCAAAAAGCTCGCCAAAAATTTCCCACCAGATCCAGGCGACCAATATATCTATCATCTGCGCTTGTACGGTACTGTAGGCTAAGGAGTCCTGGGTATGGATCTCTTCTGGATTATGACACTACCGGCGCTTACAATCCTACTAGCTACCCATGGAAACTATGGAAACTCTCTGGGGATGGTAGTAGAATAATCCTCGCTAGATCTATGAACTACCGGTACTGTCGCCTAGGTAGCTGACATTGAAAACCCATCTTTCTTTGGTCGGAGCCGAATACATCATCAGTGGTGGCAATACCATTGGTCTTAGGTGGAGGTACGGTATGCTAATTTTTCCTACTTAATATTGTAGAAGCTCTCCCACTAACTTATACCCTCGCTACGGTTGTGAGCCAAAGCCACAGCCTCTCTCATCAAAAGTCAAGTGCCCCAAACAAATTTCCCTATGATACAAGCGACCTATATAAAGCGAACGATGGGGTTTTATTCGGTTAAGGAATCCCGGTAGCGTTTGCAGGGGGGTATGAGGAGGATCCTACAATGATTCCTACTTAATATTTTACCTTGGGACGCGTATCTTGCACCAATACCGTAGTCTTTTATGCCTTCTAGGGTCAATTAGAACTACCCGAAAGGGTTTTGCGTCCTCGGTCACCTGGTCGGCCATAATAAACCATTCCGGACGGGGCAAAAGCCGCAGGACTAACATGGTGGTTAGCTAACCCGACGCCCGAAAGGATTGACAAGATCTTTCCTACGCAGGTGGGATGTTCTATAAAGGCACTTTGGGGATGCTGTTTCTAATAAACGTGGATCGACGGCGATAGCGACAAAAAAACACGGCGGGGGACTAGTAGTGAAACGAAACGAAACGCCAAGCAACTCACAAAGAAGATGATCGCGCACTGAGAAGCTGGGAAAATCTTTTCACTAACAACCACAGTCTTCGACTCAACAACGGCTCCTCGATTCTCGGTACTTAACTAAGGGTGATCACAGGAGTATATATCAACCATAAAGAGATCATATCCATCCATTAGCCACCGTGCTACTCCATGTGAGTCTCTCCTCCCTCCACCATGACTTCCGGACTGGCAAAAGGAAAACAAACACCATTGCTCACAACATCCGCATATGTTCCCTTCGGGTGTAAACCCCTTTCACATCCTCCCCGACTTGCTTTAGGGTGTTTCCGCTTCCCTTCTGCCGGCTGCATTCCTGCACAGGAAATGCTTTCTCGAACGTCCAAACGAAACGTCCGAAGCCGAAGCCTATGCCCGAATCCGAAGCGCATTTCCGAAGCACAAACGGGCGCGCTCCCGGAAGCTATTCGAACAACAAAGAGAGAGACTATCGTGAGAGTATGGCGAGCAGCATCATTCCCAACGGTTTTCCGACTGCTATTAACACAGCCGAGGGCACTGCGCATACTACTCGAGAGCTCCACCGCGCAAATAACTTGCCGCGTAGGTAATTATCCGCCGCGTCTCTTTATGCTGGGAGGCAAGGGACCGGTAGATCAGCCCAAAGTGGGACCCTTACTTGTATCATATCACGTGACCTTAACCACTTGTTCGCTAGCCAGGGATCAAACTCAATTTACACTGCAGTCGACCATACCGCGCCGTATTAATTCCAATACCACCGGCAATAAGCCGTATAAATGAAAACCGCCATTTACCCAACTTTCTCTCCCCCTTCCGATTCCCTAGTTGATGGAACGGTATAGTGCCCTGGGTTCTTTGGTCCCTCTACTTTGAACCTAGATGGGAGCATCCCCAGTACGGGAGTTGGAAGAGCCGGTATTGCGGCTTTTCGGCACTTCATTATAGTACGGTAGTTAGGAAACTGCTCTTTATTGTTTAGTAGTCTTTCGGCGAGTGACCACGAGATGTTCTTTCCCGTCGATCGCGCGATGCGGTATTAGAGTGGTGAGCATTCGACGGCATTAACCTGGATTCTACTGGGATGGAATAGTTTTTTCTGAATACACTCTGTGGTGTATCGGGGTTATTTTTCGCTATTATGTTTCGTGTTATCAAGTTGATCGTGAGACGAGTGATTGATGAGTGACATGAAAAATATCTGCTTGGTTCCCACCCTCCACACCCGGGCCTATAGCGGGGGGTCGGTTGGAAGGTATCCGCTGGGAACAATATCTTACTATTTATTAAGCCATATCATCTGTGGTGGCCGGTCCCCTGTGGGAGATGGGGTCTAATTGAGTTATTCATAATCGCCTCAAGAATGCTTGTGCTATGGTTCACCGCTTTCCCTCTTATCAGAAAATTAATACCTTATATACAGTTAATATATCACTCACGGAAGTGGTAGGGGGACGAGGAAAGGAAGAGGAAAAACAAAAGGAAAACTATAGGAAGAAGAGGAGGCGCAGGCGAGAATACCAGCATAGGGCTAGGGGGAAATTAAATATGATGAGATGAAAACAGAAAGCTATAGACTGAACTTCCCCTTTGTAATGGAACTATTCCACCCCACCAACAAGACTCTATTGTACATTGTGAATAAAATTTATAAACCCTCATTTGACCAAATTAGACCGGGGGTGTCAGGCGGTGTGGGAATATATGTGGATTCCCATGTCACAGGATTCCTTCGGCGAAGAATGATGTCCACGGACAACTTCCGTGAACAACACCCTTTGGGGGTAGGCAAGGATTGGTGTGGATTTCATGAGGTGGTGTGTCCTAGGCCTCAGGCCGCCTTGGGGGTTACCGCTTCATGAGGCTTTAGCAGTTCTATCACCCCTTTATGGCCGTGCTTAGCTGCGTACATGAGCGGTGTTATGCCGTCATCATCTGGCTTGGTGGGGTTGACCTCTTCTCGCTCGAGTAGTATATTAACCACTTCGTTATGTCCATTCTTCGCGGCATACAAGAGCGGTGTTCGGCCCAAGAGATCTGGCTTGTCGGGGTTGACCTCTCCCCGCTCGAGTAGTATTTTCACCACTCCCTCATGCCCATTTTTCGCGGCATACAAGATCGGTGTGTTGCCCCAGCAATCTGGCTTGTCGGGGTTGACCTCTCCCCGCTCGAGTAGTATTTTCACCACTCCCTCCTGTCCATACTCGGCAGCGTACGAGAGCGGTGTTTGGCCCCAGGAAGTTGGCTTGTCGGGGTTGACCTCTCCCTGCTCGAGCAGTATTTTCACCACTCCCTCTTGTCCATTCCAGGCGGCAAACAGGAGTGGTGTTCGGCCGCTACGGGCTGGCTTGTTGGGGTCCACCTCTTCCCGCCTGAGTAGAATTTTCGCCACTCCCTCATGTCCATTCTGTGCGGCAAACGAGATCGGGGTTTGGCCGAAATTATCTGACTTGTCAGGGTTGGCCGCTTCCTGCTCGAGCAGTATTTCTACTACTTCTTCGTGTCCATTACGAGCAGCCCATGAGAGTGGACTGCGCCCCTCAGAATCTCCTACGTTGAGATCACAACGTTCAATCTCTATCAAGGTAGCTACAACCTCGGAAATTCCGAAGAACGATGCCCAGTGTAGTCCACGAAACTGCAAATTGGTAACATTATCCCCTAGATATAGTTCCTCTACCTGTCTTAAAAGCAACCGGGTGGATATGTGGCCGTCACGTCTCTGTAACAGCTCCATGGCAAGTGATTTGGCGCGGTCAGAGAGTTGCCTTTTCGCATGGACTCCCCAGTATAAAGAGCAATATTCTAAAAAGGGAGTGTCTTGGATGCCAGAAAAGGAATCTGCCGGAATGGCCTTGACCTGCTTGGAATTTAGATACGTCAAGCAGATCTCTGCAATTGACGAATGAGGTGTACTGAAAATATGGGGATGGGCGGAAAGATACTCTTGGAGAGTATAGTGGACCAGTCGCACAGTTGATGCCTCTTTATCCATGGTAATCAGTCCTTGACAGCAGCTCACCAGGGTCGATATCGAAGGGAGGTTGCCGTTATTGAAAGCCGTGGAGCCTAGCTCAACCGCTAGGGCGTGGCAGAGCTCATTCGCCTTTAGCGGGCGTTCTGCATGACTGATCCACATCAAAGCTTCGATACCCAGTCTCGACCTGTCCCCGCCTTGCACCTTTATCCGTTCAATTGTCGCACCGTAGGCATCTCCCAACCCCAATCCATTTGCCATTCTGCTCAGCCTTTCCCGTCTCCGATAGATTGTTGATTCCTCCAAAATTGCGTCAATATTTAAGGAAACGAGGAGAAACCTAAATACAGCTATCAGCGGATGATCCGGGGTGGAATTATCGGGGTCATTGTTCCTACGCACATTTCGGAAATATTCTCGGGAATCTTCTCTAGAATTTCTTCCTCTAGACTTTCATCCATTGCATCTGGCGTTTCATCCTCGTCCAGCCTAGCGTGAAGGTATGTGGTAATATCATCTTTTCTAGGACCCACAGATAGACTTATGGCTCGTCTGGCAAGGCGCTTTTCGATCTCGGCTCGAATATGGGGCCGGCCGGTCATGAATATTCGAGTGGTAGGGGATTTCTCAAGAACTTGGTTCAGAGAATCAAGGACCCTGAACCGTTGCACACCCACACATTCGTCAAGGGCATCTATGCAGATAAAAGTGGGCTGTGAGGATGTGATAGCCTGTAGCATTTTGACGATATCAACGAGTTGCGGTCCGCATCCACCAATGGCCTTTTTCTGCTCTCGAAAAGCGCGCGATATTTCATCAGGAACCCTTTCCATTCCGCTGACCATCTGCTTCAGCAGAGAACCCAGCATACTAGTCGCGGACTGCTCCTTTCGTGCAGCGAAATCGAAGTAAAAACACGTGATGGCGACGTTTTGTCCTCTGGCTTGATCGCATAGGTTGTCTACTACTAGCGAACTTGTATCGCCGCTTATTAGCATAGGCTCACCTCATCTCTCTTTTGAGAAAAGTGTTTGTTACCTGATAAATGTTTTGCCGACCCCCGGATCTCCGTAGCAAAATAGAACGGCGGAATCACCTCCACCCTCCCCTCCCCTACTTCCGCCGCACCATCTCCTAAATTCCTCGGTTTGCATTACCCATTCCCCGATATTGTTGACACGGCGCTCACGGACATCTCGATGCCTTAAGCTGGGTTCCAGGGGTGATAGCCATGCAAGGAGTTGAGACCGATCGTCGGCAAAAGTGCAGTTGTTCCACACGTTATTGAAAGAGTACGCATTATTGGAAAAGTTGTTACCATGGTTTCCGGTACATTGAGACATCTTTCACCCTTTGTTGTTCGTTTTGTTGAAAAGGAGGAGTTACTGGGTATGGTCGTTGATGATATTCTGGGGAGGGGAAGAAAAGCGGGGGTCTTGCTGATGAAAGGCTGGGATCTCCTAGTGTTACATCAGCGCAGTATTCGAGTTTACGGAGGTAGAGCTTCTAAGTTTTGTATGTTCCACAGGTAACAAAGGCCACAGACCACTCTTGTGGAACATGCAAAACCTAGGCGCTGTACCTCCGTATCTATTATGCCGAGGAAACCACAAGAAAGGTGTGAAACTACTATCATGCGGATGCCTATTATATCAGCACTGTACTGTGAGGAGTCCTAAATTTACTTACGGATTTCCAAGTCCTAGGTCATGGCACTACGCAGGTCATGGCACTACGCACTATCCTACTGTTACACACGAAAACTCCGTATATTAGAATAAGCATAGCTAGATCTATAAACTAGTGTAGCCTAGGTAGCCGACACTGAAAAACCATTTTTGGTTGAAACAAAAAACATTATCGATGGCAATATTTTGCACGGGTTTCAGGCCGAAGTATCGTAATTTTTCCTACTCAATATCACAGAAGCTCTCCCACTATCGTACATCGCCATTATGGTTGCTTGCAGAAGTCACTGCCCCTCACATCAAAAGCCGACCGTACCAAGCAAATTGCAGCACAAACAACTTGAATGAAGCCAACGATGGTGCTTTATTCGGCTAAGAAATCCCAATAGTCTTCGCAGGGGGGGGGGGGGGGTAAGTTACGCGGGGGGTTCTCAAATGGCTCGTGCCTAAATACCGGTATTCGACATTGAGGTGCGTATTTTGTACCCGTAATCTTTTTGGCCTTCAATGGTCAATTAGATTAGCCGTAGGGGTTTTGCATCCTTGATCATCTGGCCCTGCCATAATAAACCCTTTCGGGCAGGAGAAAAACAGCGGGACTAACATGACGGCTAGCTAACCCAACGCCCGAAAATATTGGAGATATCTTTCCTAGGCCGGTGGGATGTTCAATAAAGGCACTTTGTGGATGCTGCTTTCCGACAGCCTGCCTTTATTGACACAGCCGAAGACAGTGCGAGTAATTCTCGAGAGCGCCACGGCGCAATGAGCCACAGCATTGGCAATCATCCGCCACATCTCTTCACACACAGAGGCAAGCAACTGGGAAAAACAAGAAACCGCGCAACAGCGCAACTACTCTCCGAAGGGGGAGAAACTACAAGCACCGTACGAGTACAAGTCACCGACTATCACAGATGGAAACCACAGGGGAAACAAAAGCACACGATGCAACTCTCCTAAGCTAATTCGCAAACCTTCACACAAGAAGACCATGAGAAAAGAAGAAATCCAACCGAAAAGAAAACCCAACCTTGCCTGGTTGTCAACTATCTATATACAGGTGGCCCTCCTCTTGTTATCCGCTGTTCTAATTTTGCTTTCGTCCGTTGACGATCCAAACTGTTGCTCTGTTGACCGTAGACCGTGGTGGTCGAAAGAAACGAGAGAGAAGTGAAAGATGGCTACATCACATACTCCCCCCCCCTGTCCGCCAAGCCTTAGCAACCAACCACCCCTGTAATGAACATGACCCATCCAGCTCCGACTAAGGACAAGCACCGCCTATTTTCTCTCCCAAGCAAGAGTTAAATCTATCATCAACCATGGTTCATAGTCCGTTAAACAATTCCCAACTAGCTAAAAATATTCTAACTAAGCAAAGCCAGAATTTATCCGCAACAGTACCGGTAGATCAGTCCAAAGTGGAACCCTTGCCTGTATCATACTGTTGTGGGTCTTCCACGGTAGGCGTTCTTTCGCGGGTATTGGCAATTTGAAGGTTGACAGTTCCGGTGAAGGTCACCGGCAAGAGAAAACAGAAGAAACTGAAATTGATAAATTGAAGATGAAAGCTGAATACTTGTGGTCATGATAAACCGAAGTGCTCAAATCTCAGAAAAGTGATGAAGGATGATGAAGTTCCTATAATGATTAGGATATGAGAGTAGAGAGTCTTGCGGTCCTTATTCTTTCTGTGCTGCCAGCAGCGTTCTATATATACACAAATCTCCCGTACAGAAAAACTCTTCATCTCCTTTGTTCAAGTCTTCGCTTCCATCACCTTCTCTTCCTTTTCACTTCGACAGTTCTCCTCAACCGAAACAAATCCACACTCGTGCTCCGTCCCTCCAAGGAATCCTTCACAACGCTTAACTAGCCAACCCTTATCTACTAAGACTGCTCAGTTGCGGGGCCACATAACAAGCTATGCACCCCACGACAATAACGAAAATTAAAGGAAAACTATCTAAGGGTCTGACAATACGGTACTCCTAGATGACATGACCTTAACCACTTGTTCGCTAGCGTGGGGTCAAACTCAATTTACACGGCAGTCTATCATACCACACCGTTTAATTCCAACCCCACCGACAATAAGACATATAAAAGAAAACAACCATTCGTCGGACTTTCTCTCCCCCCTTTGATTCACTAGTTGATGGAATAGTACGATACTGCGGGCTCTTTGGTCCCACTATTTTCAACCTAGATGGGAGCATCCCCGGAACGGGAGTTGGAAGAGCGAGTATCGCGCTTCCTTGATACTCCTTTATAGTGATTAGGAAAGAGCTCTGTATTGCTGAGCAGTCTTTCAGCAAGTGGCATCGCGATGTTCTTTCCCGCCGATCTCGCAATATGCCATTAGAGTGGTGAGCATTCGACGGCAATAAACCGGATTCTACCGGGAGAGAATAGTTATCTCTGAACACGCGATAAGGTGAATCTTGATTGTTTTTCGGCAGGTGTTTCATGCTATGAGGTTGATCGTGAGATGAGTGAGACTTATGGGGGGGGTATGAATACGCTGTCTGCTAGGCCCCTACACACCATACATGTCTATAGCGGGGGCAGCTAGAAGGTATCCGCCAAGAGTGATACCAGCTCGTTCTATCCATTAAGTTGTAATATTTGTAGTAATTAGTCCTCTGTGGTAGGAATAGTTTTAAATAGTTCGCAATCGCCTCGGGAATGCTTACGATAATGTCCACTGATTTTCCTCTATTAATAGAAACACTCTATTTGTAGTTTAGCTATCGCTGGGGGAAAGGAGAGGGGGAGAGAAAAGGAAGGAAAAAATAGGACCAAGAAAAAAAAGAAAGGTGTAGGCAAGAATTTACACGTAGAGGAAAGGTAGGTATGATAGGATGAAAACTGGAAACTACAGTATAAACCAAACCTTCTCGCAGTAGTAGAACTATTGCACACTACCAACTAGACTATTGTACATTGTAAACAGGAATTCGTAAATTCTCGTTTGACTTAGTTAGACCGGGGGTGTTAGGTGGTGTGGCACTATTGATGTGCATTCCCGTCTCATTGGATTTCCTTCGCCTGCAGAGGATGATATCCACGGGCAGCTTCCATGAACAACATGTTCCGAGAGGCAAGGAATGGGGTGGGCTTCATGAAGTGCTGTGTCGTAGGCCTCAGGTTGCCTTGGGGTTTACGGCTTCGTGAGGCTTTAGCAGTTCTATCACCCTTTGAGGCCACACTTAGCTGCGTACATGAGCGGTGTGATGCCGTCATTATCTGGCTTGGTGGGGTTGACCTCTCCCCGCTCGAGTAGCATTTTCACCACTCCCTCATGTCCGTTGTGGGCGGCATACAAGAGCGGTGTTCGGCCCCAGCGATCTGGCTTGTCGGGGTTGACGTCTTGTCGCCCAACTAGTATCTTCACCACTCCCTTGTACCCATACTCGGCAGCACACGAGAGCGGTGTTTGGCCCCACGAAGTTGGCTGGTCGGGGTTGAGATCTTCCCGCTCGAGCAGTATTTTCACCACTCCCTCATATCCTCTCCGTGCGGCAATCAGGAGCGGTGTTTCGCCCCGGGCAGCTGGCATGTTGGGGTTGACCTCTTCCCGCAGGAGCAGAATTTTCACCACCCCCTCGTGTCGACTCTCCGCAGCATGCGAGAGTGGTGTCCAGTTGCGATTGTCAGCCTGGTTGGGGTTGACTTCTTCCCGCTCGAGCAGCATTTTCACCACTCCCTTATGTCCATTCTGGGCGGCAAGCAGGAGCGGTGTTTGGGCCGACCTATCTGGCATGTTGAGGTTGACCTCTTCCCGCCCGAGTAGTATTTTCACCACTCCCTCATGTCCCATCTGAGCGGCATGCGAGAGTGGTGTTTGGGTCGACCTATCTGGCATGTTGGGGTTGACCTCTTTCCGCCCGAGCAGTGTTTTCGCCACTCCCTCATGTCCATTCCGAGCAGCATGCGAGAGCGGTGTTTGGCCCCCATCGTCTGGCTTATCAGGGTTGACCTCTTCCTGCTCGAGCAGCATGTCTACTACTTCTTCGTGGCCATTACGAGCAGCCCAGGAAAGTGGACTGCACCCCCAAAAATCTCCTACGTTGGAATCACAACATTCTCTCGCTCTCAAGGTAGCTACAACCTCGGAAATTCCGAAGAACGATGCCTGGTGTAGCCCACTAAGCTTGAAATTGGTACCAGGATCCCCTAGATATAGTCCCTTTACTTGTCTTAAAAGCAATTGGACGCATATGTGGCCATCATCTCCCTGTAACAGGTCAAGGGCAAGTGACTTGGCGCGGTCGGAGAGTTGCCTCTTCGCATGGACTCCCCAGTATAAAGAGCAATACTCTAGAAATGGAGTGACATGGATGCCGGGATAGGAATCTGCTGGAATATCCTTGACCTCTTGTGAATTTAGATAGGTTAAGCAGATCTCTGCTATTGACGAGTGAGGTCTGATGAAAATATCGGGATGGCAGGAAAGATACTCTTGGAGAGTATAGTGGACCAGTCGCACAGTTGATGCCTCTTTATCCACGGTAATCAGTCCTTGGCAGCAGCTCACCAATGTGGAGATCGAAGGGACGTTGCCGCTATTGAAATCCTTGGAGCCTAGCTCGACTGCTAGGGCGTGGCAGAGATCATTCACCTTTAACGGGCGCTCGGCGTGACTGATCCACATCAAAGCTCCCATCCCCAGTCTCGATTTGTCCCCACCCTGCGCGTTTATTCGTTCGATTGTCGCACCGTAGGCATCTCCCAACCCCAATCCATTTGTCATTCTGCTCAGCCGTTCTCGTCTCCGATATACTGTCGATTCTTCCAAGATCGTGTCGATATTTAAAGAAACCAGGAGAAACCTAAATGCACCTATTAGCCGATGATCCGAAGTGGAATTCTCGGGATCATTGCCCTTACGCACATTTCCGAAATACTCTCGGGAATCTTCTCTAGAATGTCTGCCTCCAGACTCTCATCCATTGCATCTGGCGTTTCATCCTCAGCCAGCCTAGCATGAAGGTATGTGGTGATATCGCCTTTGCTGGGACCCACAGACAGACTTATAGCTCGTCCGGCAAGGCGCTTTTCAATTTCGGCCCGAATATGGGGCCTTCCGGTCATGAATATTCGAGTGGTAGGGGACTTCTCCAAAACTTGTTTGAGAGAATCAAGGACCCTGAACCGTTGAACACCCGTACATTCGTCAAGGGCATCTATGCAGATAAATGTGGGCTGTGATGATGTGATAGCCTGTAGCATCTTCACGATATCAACGAGTTGCGGTCCGCAACCACCAATAGCCTTTTTCTGCTCTCGAAAAGCGCGCGATATTTCGTCAGGAACCCTTTCCATTCCGTTGACTATCTGCTTCAGCAGAGAGCCTAGCATACTAGTGGCGGACTGCTCCTTTCGTGCAGCGAAATCAAAGTAAAAACACGTGATGGCGACGTTTTGTCCTCTGGTCTGATCGCATAGGCTGTCTACCACTAGCGAACTGGTATCGCACCTTATTAGCCTAGGCTCATCTCATCTCTCTCTGGGCAATAGTCTTTGTTACCTGATAAATGTTTTACCGACCCCCGGATCTCCGTAGCAGAACAGAACGGCGTTATCACCTCCGCCCTCGCCTTTCCCACTTAGGCCGCACCACCTGCTAAATTCCTCGGTTTGCATTACCCATTCCCCGATATTATTGACACGGCGCTCACGGACGTCTCGATGCCTCAAGCTGGGTTCTAAGGGTGAAAGCCACGCTAGGAGTTGAGACCGATCATCGGTAAAGGTATAGTTCACATTAAAAGAATTCACATTATTAGAGAAGTTGTTACTATTGTTGATAGTATTTTGGGACATCTTGCACCCTTTATCGTTCGTTTTGTTGCAAAGGAGGAGTTGCTGAGTACGGTCGTTGATGATATTACTGGGAGGGGAAGCAAAGCGGGGTCTCGCGGAAGAAAGGCTTGGGTCTCCTAGTATTGTATTACATCAGCGTAGCACAGATCTACATGCGGTGCGCATTCCAAGTAAGCCACTAGAGAGGTGTGAACTCACTATCATTCTGCTACCTATGATATCAGCACTGTAGCGTGAGGCGGCCGGCGTACGGATTTCCAAGTCCTAGGGTATGACACTACGCACAAATCTACTAGCTGCCCACAAAGACTCCTCTCCCCGGTGCTTGCAGTAGGATTAGCCTACCGGTAGCGAGATCTATGGAGGAAACGAAAAACATCATCATCAATGATAATATCTTGCGACAAGTTTCAAGTCGAGGTATGCTAATCTTTCCAACTTAGTATCATAGAAGCCCTCCCACTACATTGCCACCACGGTTGTGTGTTGAAGCCATATCCTCTCTCATTACAAGCCAATTAAGCTACCCCAAACAAATTACCGTACTGTCCGTTTACAAATTAACCCCCCCCCCACTAAAGATTGATGGCAACACAACCCTCCCCATCCCCCTGCATTTCCAATACCATCCAAAGAAATTCCTCTATATTAATTTCTACTATGCGTTGTACTCGAGTACTATGTATTTACATATAAGTTTGTTTTGTTGTTTCGATCATAAGTTACCATAGTCGGGTTAGTGGAGAGCGCGGCTGTCGTGGCCGCAGTTTTTCCTGTTTGTGGATGCTCGGTTGATTTTGTCAAGGCGCGGGACAGCACTCCCGCGCAAGATAAATCTAAGTTCTGATACATTCCCTGGTCGGGTGAGACAACCGGTACTTTATGTAAATTTACTTCCCACCAAAAATACCCGAACGACCAACCTTAACTAATTCTATGACGGAAATCATGCCGATAGTGACCCTAGTGATCGCAATCAAGAAAAGGAGGGCGGGGAAGATAGGGCAACCAGAGTTGGAGCTCAGGAAGCATGGAGCTATTGTTCATGGTGATAGGTAGTGTTGTGTGGTTGAGAGGATATTTGGCCGGGTGTGTGTTGCCAGCCTCCACGAGTACTTGGGGGGGCAGTATTTTGCTCAGGGGAGTACAAGCGGCTTAGATGAGGATAACGGTTATGCCTCCTTCAGTTAAGAAATCCCGACAGTCTTTGTGGGGCTTCGCTGGGGGGTATGCCGGGGATTCTGCAATGATTCCTTCTTAATATTCTACCTTGAGGCGCATATCTTGTACTGGGGTACTCTTAGTTTTTCATGCCTTCGGGGATCGGTTATGCTACCCGAAAAGGGTTTGCCTCATCGGTCGCCATAGTAAACCATTTCGGGCAGGGGAAAAGTCCCAGGCCTGACGTGGCTGCTAACATACTTGGCGTCTCGAAAGATTGGAGAGCTGGGGGATGTTCTCCAAGACACTTTCGAGATGCTTTTTTTCAACCGCTATCGACACAGCCGAAGGCATTGCGCATGTGTTACAGCTCGAGAGCGCCACGACGCAATAGATTAGCTGATTGGTAATCATCCGCCACATCTCTTCAGGCCCAGAGGCAAGGTAGATCAGCCAAAAGCAGAACCCCTACCACCCTCATGGATGACATGACTTTAACCACTTGTTCACCAGCCCGGGATCAAACTCAATTTACACCGCAGTCTATCATACCACACAGCACAGTGCATTAATTCCAACCCAAGCGACACCGCGCCGCACAAAGAAAACCACCATCCATTCTTCTTCCCCTTCCACTCCAACTCGGGGCAGATTGAACATTGTGGTGCCGGGGGCCCTTTGGGGGTTCGATTTTAAACCTACTGTGGATGGTAGAATTCCCGGTACCGGAGTTGGAAGAGCTAGTATTGCGTTTCCACGACGGTTTCATATACCAATACAGTAGGGAAGGGCTCTGTAATGTTTAGTCTTTGGGCGGGTGGCTGCGGGATGTTATTTCCAGCCGATCTCGCGATGTGTTACTAGGGCGTCGAGCTCTCGACGGAATTAATCCGACTCCTACCAAGGGGGATGGAGGTGTCTGAATACACGCTAAGGTGTATCTACTATAGATAGCTTTTCGGCTGGTGTGTTTCGTGCTATTAAGATCATTGTAAGGCGGGGGAGACTATGGCGGGGGGAGCGAGGTGTCCGTCAAGAGGAATACCGGGTCGTACTATTCGTTAAGCGATGCCATAAGAACTGGCATAATTGAACATCGCTCTTAGAAGTTCGAAATTCCCTCGCTCGGATAGGGGGGCGAGTACAGAGCGAAAAATGACACCCTGAGACCGAGCTTAAGATGAATGAAGTGGCCGACCTTAACGAAAAAGGCAACTCCACCGTCCTTGGGTGAGGTTCAATTATTCCAGTTCTTATGGTAATATTTGTAGCAATTCGTTCGATATGGTAGATGTGGTTTTGTATAGTTCACAATAACCACAAGAATGTTTGTGCTGTTGTCCGCCGGTTTTCCTTTATTAATAAAAACACGCTATATGTAGTCTATCTATCGCTGAGCAAAAGGAGGGGAGAAGAGAAAGGGGAGGAAAAAAACAGGATTAGAAAAAATGAAAGATGCAGACAAGGATTTACACCCAGAGAAAAAGTAGGTATGATAGGATAGAGACTGGAAGCTATAAACCACAGTAATAGAACTACGGCACACTAGCAACTATTGTCTGTGGACAAAATTAACGGCGCTCAACCAAGAGGGAAAGACTTAAGCCATGACAACAACACTCCCCCATCAATACCACAATTATTGAAACTAAGAAAAAAAATCAAGGATACAAGTATAGGGAAGAAATCCGTAGTAGAAATTAATATTTGAGAAAGGGAAAGTTCTTGAAATAGTGTTGAAAGTGTATGGTCATAAGGAGGGTGCGTTGGCACTGATCGCTGATCAGGGGTTAATTTTGTCCACGGACAATACATTGTAAATCAAAAGCCGTGAATATTGATTCGACTAGGTTAGACCGGAGGTGTGAGGCGGTGTGGCAATATATATGTGAATTCCCATCTCATGGGATTTCTTTCGCCTGCAAAGGATGATTCCCGCGGACAACTTTCATAAATAACATGCTCTGAGAGGCAAGGAATGAGGTGAATTTCATGAGGTGTGTCCTATACCTCAAGTGGCTCTGGGGGTTACCGCTTCGTGAGGCTTTAGCAGTTCTGTCACCTTTTTATGGCCCCGCCGAACTGCGTACATGAGCGATGTGAGGCCGAAATTATCTGGCTTGTTGGGGTTGACCTCTTCCAGCCCCAACAGTACTTTCACCACTGCCTCATGTCCTTTCTTGGCAGCATACGACAGCGGCGTTTGGCCCAAGGGAGATGGCTTGTCGGGGTTGACCACTTCTCGCCCAAGTAGTATTTTCACCACTGCCTCATGTCCTTTCTTGGCAGCATACGACAGCGGTGTTCGGCCCCAGGAATTTGGCGCGTCGGGGTTGACCTCTTCCAGCTCGAGCAGCATCAGGGTTCCGAATAGTCCGACCGGTCAAGTCTTGGAGGCAGGACCAGACTTCGCGGTCCAGGTTGATGTCAATGACTGGTCCCAGACCAGTCTTTATAAAAGATTGCATAGTCACGTAATATCACTCACTTTGGGGTATGAAAAGAAATTGATACTCGTGAATCTATTTTGGCTGGCCCGAATCTAAGAGAAGCACTATTATCACTCCGACTCTCCTGAGATTCCACGGTATAATCGATGGAAAGAATGAGTTTATTTAAGAAAGGTTTTATTTGAATGTAATATATTGTGATAAAAGTAGCAAAATGCAAAATGGGATTCTAATTCTGTAAAAGGGCCGTGTATATCCTATTTCTTGGCGGGCTTGGTCGGACCAGTCCTGACCAAGTCTGGTCTGTTAATCCAGACCATCCCGTCGGTCTGATTTCCAGCATTAGACTGGACTTGACTTTTGACCAGACTAGCTGGTCCAGTCCAGTCTTGCTCGGACCATTCGGAACCCTGAGCAGCATTTTCACCACTCCCTCATTTCCATTCTTAGCGGCAACCAGGAGGGGTGTTAGGCCGTCTTCATCTGGATTATTGGGGTTGACTTCTACCCTCCCGAGTAGTATTTTCACGACTCCCTCATGTCCCATCCGAGCGGCATGCAAGAGCGGTGTCTGGCCCCACCTATCTGGCACGATGCGGCTGACCTCTTCCCGCCCGAGCAGTATTTCCAGCACTCCCTCATGTCCATGCTCGGCGGCATGGGAGAGCGGTGTTTGGCCGATATCATCTGGCTTGTCAAGGTTGACCGCTTCCTGCTCGAGCAGTATTTCTACAACTTTTTCGTGTCCATTACGAGCAGCCCAAGCAAGCGGAGTGAGCCCCCAAACATCTCCTCCGTTGGCATCACAACATTCCATCTCTATCAGGGCAGCTACAACCTCAGCAATACCGAAGAAAGATGCGCAGTGTAGTCCACTAAACTTGAAATTGGTACCATAATGCCACTTTACTTGTCTTGGGGGCAATTGGATGCATATGTGGCCATCATCTCCCTGTAACAGCTCTAGAGCAAGTGACTTGGCACGGTCAGAGAGTTGCCTCTTCGCATAGACTCCCCAGTTTAGCGAGCAATATTCTAGAAAGGGAATGTTGTGAATACCGGGAAAGGAATGGGCTGGAATAGCTTTGACGTGTTGGGAATTTAGATAGGTTAGGCAGACCTCGGCCATTGACGAGTGAGGTGTACTGAAAATATCAGGATGGGCGGAAAGATACTCTTGGAGAGTATAGTGGACCAGTCGCACAGTTGATGCCTCCCTATCCACGGTGATAAGTCCTTGGCAGCAGCTCACCAATGTCGAGATCGAAGGGACGTTGCTGTTATTAAAAGCTGTGGAGCCTAGCTCAACTGCCAGGGCGTGGCTGAGCTCATTCGCCTTTAACGGGCGTTCTGCATGACTGATCCACATCAAAGCTTCCATACCCAGTCTGGATTTGTCCCCACCCTGAACCTTTATCCGTTCAATTGTCGCACCGTATGCATCTCCCAACCCCAATCCACTTGCCATTCTGCTTAGCCTTTCCCGTCTCCGATATATCGTTGATTCTTCCAAGATTGCGTCGATATTTAAAGAAACGAGGAGAAACCTAAATACACCTATTAGCCAATGGGTGGAATTCTCGGGATCATTGCCCCTACGCACATTTCGGAAATACTCTCGGGAATCTTCTCTAGAATGTCTGCCTCTAGGCTTTCATCCATTGCATCTGGTGTTTCATTCTCGCCGAGTCTAGCATGAAGGTATGTGGTGATATCGCCTTTGCTAGGACCCACAGATAGACTTATCGTTCGTCCGGCAATACGCTTCTCCACCTCGGCGCGAATATGGGGCCTTCCAGTCATGAATATTCGTGTGGTAGGGGACTTCTCCAAAACCTGTCTCAGAGTATCAACGACCTTGAACCTTTGCCCGCCCACATATTCATCAAGGGCATCTATGCAGATAAACGTGGGCTGTGATGATGTGATGGCCTGTAGCATCTTCACTATATCAGCGAGTTGCGGTCCGCATCCTCCAATGGCCCTTTTCTGCTCTTGAAAAGCGAGCAATATTTCATCAGGAACCCTTTCCATTCCGCTGACCATCTGTTTGAGCAGAGAACCCAGCATAGTGGTCGCGGACTGCTCCTTTCGTGCAGCGAAATCGAAGTAAAAACACGTGATGGCGACGTTTTGTCCTTTGGTCTGATCGCATAGGCTGTCTACTACTAGCGAACTGGTATCGCAGTTTATTAGCATGGCTCACCTCTTCAGTATTTGGAGAATAATCTTTTTTACCTGATAAATGTTTTGCCGACCCCCGGATCTCCGTAACAAAACAGAACGGCAGAATCACCTCCCCCATCACCTTCCCCACTTCCGCCGCACCATCTCCTGAATTCCTCGGTTTGCATGAGCCATTCCCCGATACTGTTGACCCGCTGCTCACGGAGGTCTCGATGCCTTAAACTGGGTTCGAGAGGTGATAGCCAGGCTAGGAGTTGCGACCTATCATCGGTAAAAGTATAGCTGTTCCACACATTAAAAGAATTCGCGTTATTAGAGAAGTTATTATTGCTGATAGTATGTTGAGACATCTTTGACCCTTTCTTGTTCGTTTTGTTGAAAAAGAGTAGTTGCCGAGTATGCCCCTTGATGATATTCCTGGGAGGGGAAGAAAAGCGGGGTCAGACTGAAGAAAGGCTGGGGTCACCTAGTGTTACATCGGCGTAACACACACTTGCCTCAGGTGCACATTCCGAGTAAGCCACCAGACAGGATTGAAACTACTATCATTTGGATGCTTGTTGTGTCGGTACTGTAGCATGAGGAGTTTTAAATTTACGTGCGTATTTCCAAATCGTAGGTTATGACAATACCCACTATCCTATTACTACCTACTAAAACTCCTCCGTACTGGCAGCAGAATAAGCCTAGCTAGAGCTATCGACTACTGCAGCCTAGGTAGCCAGCACTGAACAACCTTTTTTTTTGGTGGAAACAAAAAAATCATCATCATCGCTATTAATATCTTGCACGGGTTTTAAGTTGATGTATGCTAATTCCCCCCATTCAATATCGCAGAAGCTGTGCCTCTGCATCCCGCAACGGTTCCGTGCGGAAGCCACAGCCTCTCTCATCAAAAGCCACGTACCCCAAGAAAATTACCGCACTTGTACAAGCGACTTATAAAGCAAGCGATAGTGCTTTACTCAGTTAAGAAATCCCAGTAGTCCTCGAGAAGTAAGCAAGTGATTCTGCAAAGATGCCCACACAATATTTTACTTTTAGGCACCCATTGTCCTTTCTCTAGTTTTACCATTAAATTGACCCTCTGACTGACTATTTCAGCACACTTCTTACTTTAATAGCTGTCAAAAATTATTTCCTATATGAGTTCTACCAATAGGAGATTACCTACATCCACTTTGGAAATAGTTCTGCATGCTCCTGTATCCTTGTTTGTTCCTTCTTCTTTCTTGTAGTTTTAAGTACTTTTTCCCACTTTTTTCTGATTTTACTCACCAGGGGATATTATTCTTTTTACTGTTCAGGCATGAACTAGCTCTTCTATCATTTCTCAATTGATATCATCTTGTTTGGTCCAGTTTGGTTAAGAATTGGTTGAGTTGTTACATTTTTTAATTGGGGTTATCATAGTTGCCATGGGTGACACATCCCGGTGGTTGACGTTAGACGGTTAGGTAAACGGTCCCATAGGTGACATCACTTTAACCACTTGTTCGCTAGCCTGAGATCAAATCCAATTTACACTGCAGTCTATCATACCACACAGAATTAATTCCAGCCTAACCAACACAGCATCACAGAATAAAAGCCACCATTCATCCAGCTTCCCCTTCCTCCTCAATTCGTTAACGTATCCCACTGGGTAAGCGCCCATGACCAGGAAACTGCCCACATGTGACAACCATGGAAAACCAAGTTTCTCCATGATTAACTCTGTTAATAATTGAGATACAACCTTGAAAATTAGTCAGCAAGTAGTTTTAAGTATGGAGAATTTAAATATTTCATTAATATTTACCAATAAGAAACAAGGCTCCTAGAAAAATCATTTTAAGACCAATTATATATATAATAAATCACTTAACACTCTAGGTAGTATAAAATTAAAACAACAAGAAAGTGTATTCCAGTAGGCCCATAGAAGAATTACATAAGGCTTTTATGTTCTGAGTCTGGGGTGTTTTGCTCAAATTCATTGGTATCTTTCAGTAATATTGTAACTAAAAAGGTGCTGAAAGCTATAAACAAATTCAACGTACTTTACAGTGAGATATCTTGTTATTAAGTAAACCAATCACTCTATCTCTTTGTAATATACTTCATTATCATTATTTTAGTTTGTATATAAACTTTAAGACTAAACCTAGACGTTTTACCTATTTCATGCCTTTGTGTTTATTCAAGCTTGAGATTTCACTCTTAGTACCTAAACTGTGAGCAATTTGTGCAAATAAAGCCACCAAAGAGCCCAAAATGTATTTTTATTGTATTTTTAGTACTAGTGAGATATAATATGTCATTTGTAAGCCACTATTACAGATTTGTACTTGATCTGCTGCATGTTTAAAACAAATATCTTTTCTACTTCTACTTCTACATCCATAACCAGAGATTATATGATTTAATTTTTGTATATTATTGAATTACTACTCAAATCTCAATCATGATTGTGGAGACTAAGCAATATAGCTTAAAACTTATATATATGCTTTCATTTAGTTGTTCAATATACTATAAACTAATTATTGTACCCTTAATCTATTATATTTATACTAGATACATATACTACCTATATATATATTACATTTAATAAATTTGCGATTATAATCTATATTAAAAACCTATAGACTCCATAATTTGAAAATATCAGATTATTCGAACAAATTGTGGAATTCCTTCTATGTATAGTGACTGACTTTTAAATATTGGCAGCATATAGGAAAATTATATGAAGTTACTCAAATCTGTGAGAGAAACACACAAAATCTTATACCTATCTAATACTAGCAAGCCTATAGAATATATTTTACACCTATTAGACACTCACTTTCTAAGTTCTTACATACTTTAACTATTATTGTATGACTATCTACTCCCAATAATAATTAAAGTACCAAAAATGAGGATTTCCTCTATTTAACTTCCAACTAGGTGAGTATATTTGAATAATAAGTGTAAAGCAACTTGGAGGAAATTGGATTAATGAGTCAGCTCAATAAGCAGACATGATAGTATCAAGTTGAATGAATTCATATACTGTTTTCTACTTGCTATTAGTTACTATAACTGTGAAAACTAGCTATAAAATAACATAAAAGAAATCTAACTTAGACCAAGTAAGACTTATGCAATCCCTCCATCAATCAAAAAGGATAGTCTTTGTAAATTTTTCAATTTTATACTACTTAGAGCAATTGGTGATTTATTTTAGATAATTAATCTTCATATGATTATACAAGACAAAGAATTTCTTATTATTAAATAATAATTACATATTCAAACTCTCCATGCTTAAAAGTACTTGCTGACTAATTTTCAAGGTTGTATCCCAATTATTAACAGAGTTAATCAAAGGTAAACCTGGTTTTCTGTGGTTGCCACATGTGGGCGGTTTCCCGGTCGTGGGCGGTTTCCCCGTGCGATACGTTAGTGTTGTGTTGGGCAACTTTTTGTCCCTCTATTTTGTACCTACTATAAATGGGAGAATTACCAGTGCTGGAGTTGGCAGAGCTAGTATTGCGTTTCCGTGATAGTTTCTTCTATTGATTAGGAAAGCGCTCTGTATTCTTGGATAGCCTTCCGGCGGTTGCTCTTTCCCACCGATCTCGCCATTTGTTATTAGAGTGGTGAGCATCCGATGGCATTAATCCGGCTTCTACCGGGAGAGAATAGTTTTCTCAGAATCGATGCTAAAGTCTATCTAGATTGTTTTCCGGCCGGTGTGTTTCAGGTCATCAAGTCGATTGTAAGAGGAGTGAGACTATGGCGGGGGAGGATACCTGCGGGGGGTGTCCTCCAAGAGTAGTAACGGATCGTCTTGGACGTGGATCGACAGCGACGGTCAAATGACAACAAGGAAACAAAACGGGGGCCTGCCAAACGCCAAGAGCCCTCACACGAAACAATCGCACTACTCAGGAACTGTGAAGTTTATTTCATTCATGGACAACTCTCTCAACCACTAGCTTACGGCAAAGACAGCAGTATATACAGTGACTGTATCAACCACAAAGACATCTTATCCCTCCATGAGCCACCAGAAATGCGCATGCTATTCCATGTGAGTCTCACCTTTCCCCGTGCTTACCCCCCGGCTATCAAAAGGAAACAAACTCCCACTAGCCATAGCCTCCGGGCTTTCAGCTTTCTTTACAACGTTCCCGCTTTCCTCACAGAATTCCCGGCGACTGCTCAGTCCCGAAATCCCCAAGCATTCCTGCATTTGAAATGCTTTCCACAAACGCATGCCTGAATCCTAAGCGCATTACCGAAGACGCGGAACAAGCGCTTTCCCAGAAACTTGCTAAACCACATGGAACTATCATGAGAGTATGCCGAGCAGCATGATTTCCAACAGATCGTACTATTCATTAAGCCATATTATTTATAGTAACCAGTCCCCTCCTGGAGGTTCGGTTTTATATAGTCGTTCACAATAGCCTCAAGAATGCTTGCGCTATTGTCCACCGATTTTCCTCTATTGATAAAAACACTCTATATAGTTTATCTGCCGCTTAGGGAAATGAGAGAGGGAGATAAAAGAAAGAAAAAAGCAGGATTTAAAAAAGAAATTGAAAAAGAAATTGAAAGAAAAAGGAAGGGTGCGGGCAAGAATCTACACTAGAGGTAAAGTAAATATAATAAGATGAAGACAAAAAGCTGTAAACTAAACATTCTCACTGTAACAGAAATGGTTCACCCTACAGATCAGACTCTATTGTACATTGCAAACGGAAATTCATAAATACTCATTTGACTAATTTAGACTGGGGGTGTCAGGGGGTGTGGCAATATATATGTGGATTCCCATCTCTTGATTTCCTTCGCCGGCCAAAGATGGCCTCCTTGGGCAACTTCCGTGGGCATGCTTCAAGAGGAAAAGGATGAGGTGGATTTCATGGGGTATGTGTCCTAGGCCTCAGCTCGCTCTGGGGGTTACCACATCATGAGGCTTCAGTAGTTTTATCACCGCTTCATGGCCACGATTGGCTGCGTGCATGAGCGGTGTTAAGCCGTCATTATCTGGTTTATTGGGGTTGACCTCTTGTCGCCCAAGCAGAGTATTTTCACCACCCCCTCGTGTCCTGACTTGGAAGCATACCAGAGCGGTGCCTGGCCCGAGCTATCTGGCTTGTCGGGGTTGACCTCTCGCCGTTGAAGCAGTATTTTCACCACTCCCTCGTGCCCATGCTCAGCGGCATACGAGAGCGGTGTTCGGCCCCAGGAAGTGGGATTGTCGGGTTTCACCTCTTGCCGCCCAAGTAGTATTTTCACCACTCCCTCGTATCCATACTCGGCAGCATACGAGAGCGGTGTTTGGCCCCAGGAAACTGGCTTGTCAGGGTTGACCTCTTCCCGTCCAAGTAGTATTTTAACCACCCCCTCGTACCCAAACTGGGCAGCATACGAGAGCGGTGTTCGGCCCCACATATCTGGCTGGTTGGGGTTGACCTCCTCCCGCTCGAGCAGTATTTTAACCACTCCCTCGTGTCCATTCCAGGCGGCATTCAAGAGCGGGGTTTGGCCGTCATCGTCTCGCTTGTTGGGGTCGATCTCTTCCAACCCGAGTAGTATTTTCACCACTTCCTCATGTCCATTCTGAGCGGCATACGAGAGCGGTGTTCGGCCCCATGAGGTTGGATTGTTGGGGTTGACCTCTTGTCGCGAAAGTAGTATTTTCGCCACCCCCCCGTGTCCATACTCAGCAGCATAGGAGAGGGGTGTTTTGCCTGATGAAGATGGTCTGATGGGGTTGACCTCATCCCGCTGCAGCAGCATTTTCACCACTGCCTCGTGTCCATGCTCGGCGGCGTGCGAGAGGGGTGTTCTGCCAATATTATCTGGCTGGTTAGGGTCGACCGCTTCCTGCTCGAGCAGTATTTCTACTACTTCTTCGTGTCCATTACGGGCAGCCCAAGAAAGCGGAGTGCGCCCCCAAAAATCTCCTCCGTTGGCATCACAACATTCCATCCATATCAAGAGGGCCACAAGCTTGGAAATTCCGAAGAACGATGCGTAGTGCAGTCCACTGAACTGGAAATTTGTACCAGAATTCCCTAGACGTAGTCTCTTTACTTGTCTTAAAAGCAATAGGGTGGACATGTGGCCTTGATCTTTTAATAGCTCTAGGGCGAGTGACTCGGCGAGGTTAGAGAGCTGCCTTTTTGCATGGACTCCCCAGTAGACAGAGCAATATTCTAGAAAGGTAGTGTCGTGAATACCGGAAGAGGAATCTGCTGGAATAGCCTTGACCTGTTCGGAATTTAGATAGGTAAGGCAGATTTCCGCCATTGACGAGTGAGGTGTACTAAAAATATCGGGGCGGGCGGAAAGATACTCTTGGAGAGTATAGTGCACCAATCGCACAGTTGATGCTTCCTTATCCACAGTAATAAGCCCTTGGCAGCAGCTCACCAGTGTCGATATCGAAGGTACGTTGCCGTTATTGAAAGCCGTGGAGCCTAGCTCGACCGCTAGGGCGTGGCAGAGCTCATTCGCCTTCAAGGGCCGTTCTGCATGACTGATCCACATTAAAGCTTCCATACCCAGTCTCGATTTGTCCCCACCCTGCGCCTTTATCCGTTCGATTGTCGCACCGTAGGCATCTCCCAGCCCCAATCCATTTTCCATTCTGCTGAGTCTTTCTCGTCTCCGATATATTGCTGATTCTTCCAAGATTGCGTCAATATTTAAGGAAACGAGTAGAAACCTGAATACACATATTAGCATATGATCTGGGTGGAATTCTCGGAATCATTTCCCCTACGCACATTTCGGAAATATTCTCGGGGATTTTCTGCAGAATGTCTGCCTCCAGACTCTCGTCCATTGCATCTGGCGTTTCGTCTTCGCCGAGCCTAGAATGAAGGTATGTGGTGATGTCGTCTTTGCTAGGACCCACAGATAGACTTATGGCTCGTCCGGCAAGGCGTTTTTTGATCTCGGCCCGAATATGGGGCCTCCCAGTCATGAATATTCGGGTGGTAGGGGACTTCTCTAGAACTTGTTTTAGAGAATCAAGGACTCTGAGCCGTTGAACACCCACACATTCATCAAGGGCATCAATACAAATAAACGTGAGCTGGGAGGATGTGATGGCCTGTAGCATCTTCACGATATCAACGAGTTGCGGCCCACACCCACCAATAGCCCTTTTCTGATCTTCAAAGGCGCACGATATTTCGTCCGGAACGGTTTCCATTCTGCTGACCATCTGCTTCAGCAGGGAGCCCAGCATACAGGTCGCGGACTGCTCCTTTCGGGCTGCAAAATCAAAGTAAAAACACGTGATGGCGATGTTTTGTCCTCTGGCTTGCTCACACAGCCTGTCTACCACTAGCGAACTGGTATCATAGCTTATTAGCACAGGCTCACCACTCCTCTCTTTGTAGAATCGTCTTTATTACCTGATAAATGTTTTACCGACCCCCGGATCTCCGGAGCAAAATAGAATGTGGGCATCACCTCCACCCCAACCTTCCCCACTTCCCTCACACCATCTTCTGAATTCCTCAGTCTGCATGACCCATTCCCCGATATTGTTGACCCGGCGCTCACGGACATCCCGATGCCTTAGGCTAGGTTCCAAGGGCGAGAGCCACTCCAAGAGTTGAGACCGACCATCGGTAAAAGTATAGTTGTTGCACACATTAAAAGAGTTTGCATTATTGCAAAAGTTGTTAGTATTGTTCATGGTATGTTGAAAAAACACCTTCTACCCTTGATTGTCTGTTTTGTCGAAAAAGAAGAGTTACTGAGTTTGGTGGTTGATGATATTCTGGGGGAGAAAAAGTGGGGTCTCGCTGGAGAAAGGCTGTGGCCTCCGAGTGTTGCATCAGTGTAGCACAAAGCTATTAATACCTAAGGTGCACATTCAAAGTCGCCACCAGAGTGGTGTGGAACTACTCTCACTGTGATGCCTACAGGTATTTGTCGGCACTGAAGCCTCAGGAGTCTTAAATTTATGTACTCATTTCTGAGTCATAGTTCATGCACTGCCTACCATCCGATTAGCTACCGACAAAAACCCCTCGGTGCTGTAGGTGCTGGACTGAGAATCAATCTCGCTATCTATGAACTGCTGTTGCCTAGTGCTCCCAACAGTCCCGGGCCCCCAGCAGGCCCCTGGCCGGCTTGTAATCCCGTGCGTCCCGTGCAGGGTGGGTAAGGACGCCGCGCAAGCAGGCCGTCTTCCTAAAGACGGCCGTCCTATGGGCTGACAGCCGAGCCCTGGAGTCTCAACCCAAATAGGATTTACCGGTGGGGCCCGGCCGTCATCTGCAGGGCCCTGCCATCACCTGTAGTTATCCCACAGTGGGATACCGACAGGGCCCTGCCGTCCGTTCGGGGCTGAGGTTCGGATGGACTGCCATACGGCAGGGCGTCCGTCCGGTCCTAAGCAAAAGACGGACCGACTGGACGCTTGGGTTCACTGCTGTAGCCTAGGTAGCCGACGCTGAGAAACCATTTTTTGGTGGAAACAAAAAACATCATCATTAATAGTTATATATTCCACTGGTTTCAAGCCAAGGCATGCTAATCTTTCCCACTCAATATGACAGAAGCAGCTCTACCACTGCATCACCACAATGATTGACTGTGGAAGCCACAGCATATTAACAAAATCGGGCGAGAAATGTGCAGCGTTTGACAAAAAAAGTGTATGATGAAGACAGAACAAAAGATATCAAAGACAAACATATATAATTCGGTGACCTAGCCCTCCTTAAACTATGGGCAAACAGAGCACTTAAATACAAAAAAAAAAACGATGGAGACTCTTCCCGGAGTCTCTTTACTATGATCACTCCATTTCTACCTGTTCCTTTGCCATCACCTTTACTTCTTCCGCTTTCCTTCACGGATTTTCCCACTTGGTGAACGGAGTTCTGCCCCCTTCTGGCATTCTTCGCTGAGTAGCCGAAGGCTCCACGGTGAACCCTCCGACATTCTTCTAGCATCTTCTAGCATGGTATCATGTCTTGTGACCACGGGGTGGGTGCCGGTGATTCGCAATACCTATCACATCAAAAGCAAAGTGCCCTAAGCAAATTACCGTACAGGTGGCTTATCTAAGGCGAACGGTGGTTTTTTATTCCGTTAAGAAATCCATAGTGTTCGCAGGGGGTAGGCTGGAGGTTCTGAAATGATTCCCACCTAATATTCCACCCTGAGATGGGATTGATTCAGCTACTCGAAAGGTCTTGCATCCTCGGTCACCTGACCCGCTATAACAAACTATTTCGGATAGTGCTAACGCCGTGGGACTAATTTGTGGGCTAGCTAACCTAGGGTCTGGAAAGATTGGAGAGCTCTTTTCTAGGCTGGTGGGGTGTTCTATAATTTGAAGGCACCTTGGGGATGCTGTTTTCCGACCTCTATTGACGCAGTCGAACACAACGCTGCGCCTGCAGCTCCAGAGCGCCACGGCGCAATAAATCACTGCATTCGTAATCATCTACCTCAGCCGCATCCTGCAAGGTAGATCAACCAAAATTAGAACTCCTATCAGACCTCTATCACAGATGACATGGCCCTAACCACTTTTTCGCTAGCCATTCTTCAGACTCAATTTACACCGCAGTTTATCATTCCACACCCTATTAATTCCAACCCTACCGACAACTGGCCATATAAAAGGAAACAGCCATTCACCCAATTTTCTCACCTGCCTCCGATTCAGTAGTGGATCGAGCAATCCGATGCCGTGGGCTCTTTGGTCGCTCAATTTGCAACCTAGATTGGTGCACCGCCAGTACTGGAGTTGCAAGAGCTAGTATTGCGCCTCCTTGGGAGTCCCCCATAGTAATTAGGAATGAGCTTTGTATTGTGTAGTCTCCCGGGGGATGGCTGCGGGGAGTTTTCCCGCCGATCTCGCGATGTACTATTGGGGTGGCAAGCATTCTACGGCATTAATCCCGCTTCTACAGAGGGGGATAATTGCCTATGAATAGACGCTAAGGTGTCTCTAGATCGATTTTCGGCTGGTACGTTTCATGCCATCAAATTGATCGTGAGACGATTGAGATCAACGGGTGGCACGAAGGGCATGTCAGCCAGGCTCCCACCCTCCACACAGGTCGATAGCGGGCACCACTAGTAGGTATCCGTGAGTAGCAATATCGGATGGTACGATTCGTTAAGCTATAATATGTTAGTAACCAGTCCCCTGCGGTAGGTATGGTTCTATACAGTTCACAATCGCCTTATGAATGTAGTGATATTCTATGTAACTAGCTGGGACCTAGGGTTCGGTAGATGATAGGTGTTAGGGCTGGTGTAGTGCTGAGCGCTCTGGGCTGGTGATAGCTTAGAAGGGAACACAGGGAAGGAGAGGAACTCAACCAATTACCATCATCCTTCGATTCCAACTTCCCCGTTCATTCCTATCAATGAATGCTTACGCTATTACTCAGCAATTTGTTCATATATTAATAAAAACATTCTATATGTATTTGTCGGGGGGACAAAAATAACCGCGGTATCAACGGGTGAAAATCTTCGGCAATGACAACAGCCTCCCCCACCAACCCCACTATCATGAAAACCCAAAAAAAAATTAAAAAATGTAAATACATAGTAGAAATTAATCTAATATGTACTGAGCAGTAGATCTGATTGCGCAAAAAATGTGCGCAATCAGATCGACTTGCGTACTCCTTGGCGCTGAGTAAGCCAGTGATGCAATGTACAGAGGAGGATTTCTGATCATGGTGTGATTCCGGAAGGTTCTGTCCGCATTGGGTCGTT
>Ga0307509_10002683_pt1 | contig 28433 bp, 30 predicted proteins | sample 10_EM_MG_FD_202245 | JGI IMG/M metagenome (GOLD analysis project Ga0307509, IMG submission 202245) | Populus trichocarpa ectomycorrhiza microbial communities from riparian zone in the Pacific Northwest, United States - 10_EM | ecosystem: Host-associated > Plants > Roots > Unclassified | place... | reverse complement strand
TCAGAGGGTTTTAGCACGAGGGATGCGGGATGGACTGTAGGTGGAGGTTTTTCCTGTCTTAGAGCGATCTGCATACGGGAGTTTGTACCTTAAACAATACTAAAATGATGCTAAAAAAAAAAAAAAAGTAACATTTATTTCCATCTTCGCCATCATGATATGTCGCTCGCTTTGACCAGTTTCCTGTGGCCGATGTGCCAAGACCCCCCCCCTCTTTCCATCATCCCCTTATTTCCAGCCTCATGCTGCTCCCTACCTGCTGGAATTATCGGAGGTTTCACTGTAGACTATGTCTTCAGACAACGGGCGCAACAACAACCCCCCCCCAAATTCAACCATGATGATAACTATTACAATGGCAACCACAACTGCAATGTCTATAATACTAAATTCATCTATATTAATGTCCTTCCTTCTCTTCCGGAGCCAAATATTTGGTAGGATCTTTCATTTTGACTGTTGTATCTGCTTAAGCGATTGTGGAATCGCGATCGTTGGGGGCTGTGGGGAATTGTACTATTGTAGCATCCGTTGTCTCAGGACTTATCCTCACATCACGGCGACTATTAGGGAGAGTTCGTTGATCGGTTAAGTTAATTTTGTCCACGCAGAATACAATTCCTTTAACCGGGGGGGAAATCTTTAACTTAAAGTTCCGTCGCACCTGTGTTCTAGGAGGAGGGGGGCAAGCAGAGTATGGGGATTTAAGTTCCGGGGAGAGGTTGGGCGGGGGGCGAGAGTAATTACTGTAGGCAATGACGGCGACAGGCGTATTGTGGAATAGTGGTGTTCGGCCGCTGTTATGGCGCGCCAAGGTTGACATCACTCCGTTCGAGTAGTATTTTCATTGCTCCTTCGTTCCCCTTCAAAGTAGCACACCCAAGTGGTGTTCTCCCATAGTTATCTGGCTTCCCGGGGATAACCTCATGGCGCTCGAGTAGTATTTTCATCACCCCCTCGTGTCCACCCCGAGCAGCACACCAGAGTGGGGTTCGGCCATCGATGTCTGGCTTGTCTGGGTTGACATCATCCCGTCCGAGCAGTATTCCCACTGCCCTCTCGTGCCCATCCCAAGCAGCACACCAGAGTGGTGTTCGACCGCGGTTATCTGCCCTGTCGGGGTTGACCTCGTTTCGTTCGAGCAGCATTTCCACCACTCCCTCGTGCCCACTCCAAGCAGCACAATGGAGTGGTGTTCTGCCGCGGTTATCCGGCTTGTCGGGGTAGATTTCGTCTTGTTCAAGCAGCATTTTCACTACTCCCTCATGCCCATTCCAAGTAGCACACCAGAGCGGTGTTTCGCCATCATTATCTGTTTCGTCGAGTTTGACGCTGTCTCGCCCGAGCAGCATTTTAACTACTCCTTCGTGCCCCTTCCAAGTAGCACACCAGAGTGGCGTTCGGCCGTCGTTATCTGACTTGCCGGGGTTGACATCGTCTCGTTCAAGAAGCCTTTTTGTCACTCCCTCGCGCCCATTCCAGGCAGCACACCACAGTGGTGTTTTGCCATCATTATCTGGTTTGTCGGGGTTGACGTCGTCCCGTTCGAGCAGGAGTTTCACCCCTCCCTCGTGCCCCTTCCAAGCAGCATACCAGAGCGGTGTTCGGCCGTCGTTATCTGACTTGTTAGGGTTGACCTCATCCTGTTCGAGCAGCAGTTCCATCATCCCCAGGTGCCCATTTTTAGCAGCATGCCAGAGTGGTGTTCGTCCGAACTTGCCCGCCTTGTCGGGGCTTACATCGTCCCGTTTAAGAAGGATCCCAGCTGCTTGCTCGTGCCCATTGTGAGCAGCCCACACGAGTGGTGTATTACCGACGCAGTCTCTTTGGTTGATATCACAGCTTTCCACTCCTATCAAACTAGCGACAATTTCAATAATCCCGAAGAGAGATGCACAATGAAGGCCACTGAACAGGAGCGGTTTATCGAAACCCACAGCGTACGAATATCCCATCTGTGTTTTCAAGAGGATTTTGGTGGATATGTGGTTATTGTAGTCGCCAAATAGCTTCAATGTAAGCAGTTTCGCGCAATCTGAAAGGTCCCGCCCTGCATGCATTCCCCAATACAAGGAAGAATATTCGACAAAGGGCGTGCTTTGGTGGTAGAGAGAAGTGCTTGTTGAAAGAGCCTTGACCTGCCGCGAATTTAGATAACTTAAGCAAGTTTCTGCCATCGTCGAGTGAGCTGTGCCAAAAAGCTCAGAATTAGACCGGAGGTACTCTTGCAGGGTAATATGGATTAACCGGACGGTGGAAGCCTCCTTGTCTACGACGACAAGTCCTTGACAACAGGAAAGCACTGTTCCTACCGATGGAACATCCTCAGTATTGAGACTCGGAGACCCGATTTCGACTGATAGGGCATGACACAATTCGTCAACCTTCAAAGGCCGTTCCGAGTGAGAGATCCACATTAAAGCAGCTATGCCAAGCCTCGCCTTGGCCCCACCCTGTCCCTTTATCCGGCCCAAAGTTTCACCATAAGCAATCTCTAACCCTAAGCCATCGGTCATCGCATTTAGCTTTTGCCGCCTGCGATGAATTGTGGCCTCTTGTAGGATAGCATCGATATTGAGTGAGACTAGTAGGAATCTAGATATGTATCTGTTAGTGGATAGATTGGGGCAGCCCCGGAGGTGTTCTTGCTTCTACATACATTTCAGAGATATCGCCCGGGATTTTCTTCAGGATTTCTGCCTCTAGACTACTGTCCATCGCATCAGGGGTTGCATCCGCGGCCAGCCTGCTATGAAGATATCTTATAACATCATCTCTCTTAGGGCTTATTAATACACTCGTCACTCTTCCGAGAAGACGCCTCCCGATCTCAGGCAGAATGTGCGGTCTTCCAGTCACAAATACCCGGGTGCCTGGAGACCACCGGAGGATCTGATCTAGCAATCGAAGAAGGTTGGCCCGGTGTTCTATCGCACATTCATCTAGAGAGTCGATGCAGATGAAGGCACGCTTTTTGGAAGAGGCAGCCTGTAGCATCTTCAAAATCTCGAAAACCTGCAGCTGCCGCCCACCGATGGCATCCCTCCGGCCTCTATATGCTCGCGAGATCTCTTCCGGCATCTCCTCCAATCCGAAAACTAACTGTTTTAGCAGGCAGCCCAACATGCTCGCCGGGGACTGCTCCTTTTGGGCGGCGAAGTCGAAATAAAAACATGCAACCATAGCATTTTGACTTCCTGCCTGATCACACAAGTTGTCTATCACTAGCGAGCTAGCATCCCGGCTTGTCAGCACTCGCCCTTTTTCTTTCTTTCGTTTCTCGGGGTTCATTCATGCTACCTAATGTAAGTTTTGCCAACGCCCGGATCCCCATAGCAAAACAAAACCGCGTTATCGGATTCACCGCCCGCACTGCCGGAGTACCAGTTTCTAAACTCCTCCGTTTCTAGGAGCCATTCCCCTATATTTTCGACTCTTCTGTCCCGAATATCCTGATGCCGCAACCTAGGATCCAGTGGGGATAGCCAAGCCAGGATATCAAGTTTGTCGTCGGCAACGGTAAAGTTAATAATATTGGTCGTGTTCAAAGAGCCGATATTATTGCTGAATAATCGAGACATTATGAGTTTTCGCCGGTGAGGGTATTGTAGATGAAGATGGTGGGTGATGGAGTCGGTCGGCTCTTGGAATTCCTCGGGGCTGAAGAACAGGGGAGTTTTTTGTGGAACCTTATTGATGCATCAGGGCCCTCTTGTCAATCGCCCACAATTTATGCTAACAATACCCTGCTCTAGCCTACTACATCGGTTGCGAGAGATTCCCCGTTTGGTTAAGCACTATTCTGTCCTGCGGTTTAACACAAGTCTTTGTCTGCGGCAGAAGAAGACCCGGAGCGCCCAGCTTTGGCTTCTACCATGGTTGAATTGGCTTGTGGATTTGCGCGGCAGCTTCATGGCTGTGGTTGTATTTTACGACTAGCTGAAACTAAGTTGGCACAGCAGTATAAATATATTTGATTAACCACCCGAGTACAGGAGAATTGGCCAGCTTGAGATATTAAACCTTATGATCGAACACGGATATCGCCTCGCTTCGAGAATCACCGCCCGGCCCGCGATGTCAGCAGGGCTGGGGGGCCGGAAATATCCGATCCTTGTGCTTGGGTAGAGACGAGAAACTCGGAAAGCATTCCGGCAACTCTTGTCTCCATATATATTTGTATCGGGTTAGCAGAAATATTTTCCCGATTCTCTCATCCCTACCCGAGAACGAGGTTGTGCGGGAGTAGGAGCTGTGTTTTTTGCATATATCGCGACTGCCAAGAGCGATACGGAAAGATCTCTTGAAATCCGCGACCCCGTCAGCCAGGAATCGGGCTGGCTCAACAAGTAAATAGAATTGCCAAGACCTGGTAATGGGATTCAATACTCTAGATTGATCTGATGGCTCCACAAAGAAATTGCGAATCCTTCTTTGGGAACCATTGACTCGGAATCCGGAAGCTGCATGCATGTGTTTTAAACCAACCAACAGCAACAACCGAACGCCAAGAGTTCAACCCAACGTAAACACCATCGCCGGCGCGCGATTTGAAGTGGGGAAGATCGCTAGTTTTCATTCACTTCGCTGCTTTTTGCACGCTCTCTAACTAATGGTAAAGACAGGAGTATATATAAATCAGAACGAAGCCGCCCTGCCCTTCCGCGGATCACCACATATCCATTCTCGTCCGCGTATCCCTCCCCTCCCCTTCGCGTACTCCCGTGCTGACAAGAGAAAGACAAAGACTCCCACCGTTTGTAGCCTCCGGACATCCAACTCTCCGGGCATTAGATTCTGCCTGCACCTGGCTTTTTCACTCCCCTTCTGGTTCTTCGCTTCCCTTGCGGCGGATGTATCGATCCAAAGCGCATTCCCGAGAACTACCCGAGCAACGCAACAATAGCATGAGCGTGCCGAGCAGCATCTCACAGCTTCTAGAGGTGGCTAACCGAGAGCGTAGATTTCAAGAGATTTCACAGTTCTAGGGCGGCGCGGAGTAGTATTGTCTCATGGTATAATAGGTTGCTACGTTTACCATCCAACCACCGAGTAAGCTCCTCAAAGCCAAATAACCTCTGAGAGCTAACCTGAGCAGTATTTCAAAGAGTTCTATGCGCTAGTTAACCGCTTTCTATCGAGACCTCGATACCTCAGAGCCCAAGATTTACCACTTTTTAGACTTCAATGGTGACAGCGATACGATACGCGACAAGTGACGGGCGGTGAAACGAAACGAAACGAAATGCCAAGCAACTCACAACGAAAACGATCGCACACTTTGGTGCTGGGAAAATCTTTCCACTAACAACAACCACAGGCTGACGCTCAACGATAGTTCCACGATGCTCGATCAACTAACTAAGTTAACGACGATCATAGGATATCGTGAACGAAGACATCCTATTCATCCATGAGGTGCCATGCTACTCCACGTGCGCCTCCCCTTCCCCCGTGAGCACCCCCCCGCTAACTAAAGGAAAACAAACACTTTCCCGCCTCCGGTCTTCCAGCTCTTTCCGGCTGACCTTACTATACTTCCGCTTTTCTCCCGGCTTTCCCGAAAGCTGTATGATCCCTAAACTACCGCCAAGCCTACATTCGCAATGCTTTCCGGAATGTCCAAACACACGCCCGAAGCCGAACCGTATGCCCGAGGCCAAAGTGAGTCTCCGAAGACAAACCCATGCCCAAAGCTAGAGCTATATGCCTGAATCCTCAGCGTATTTCCGAAGCTTCAAACAGGCGCGCTCCCGGAAGCTATCCGAACAACAAAAGAAGTATCAAGAGAGTATGGCGAGCAGCACCATTTACAACACCACTCAACTAATTAAGCCAGACAGCCGAGTAAATCTCAGATAAACTCGGAAAGGAATTAACATATGAACAACGCTCTTGGTGTATGTACTAGAGTATAGCCGTGGGTGATCGTACGGGCAAGGATTAGGAAATGTATGCCGAGATATACATTTCCTAATCCCTGCCCGTCCGATCACCTAGTACCTGTTAGCTGCGCAGCTGGGAGAAAACTTTATTTTTAACCCGAAACTACTTGTGCTAGAATCCAATTTTGTGCCATTCGTTGCCAGATTTGAATTAGAATTTTAAAAAGTTGTTTTACTTATGTGATTAGATATGTCTTCCCATTTCCAAAACCAGATGGACAGCCATATACATTGTCTACAAGATGTTATCGCGGCCAGCACTCCCGATTGGGGTTCTAACCCCCCTCATGAGCTCCCTAACACATGGAAGCCGCGCCTCCAAAATAGACCGGCTTTATGGTCTGGAAAAAAACCCAGCTTGACAGTGGATAACAGAAGCTACAAAAAACATATGGTACAATGGCGGGTAAAAAAAGGGGGGAAAACATTCATCCTATAATTAAGCTACCGGAAGGATATTAATAAGCACGACTATATTCCCACAACCCTATCCAGGAAAGATCCGACAACACACCTATCAGGTGTCGCTTATGGGGTCTATAATGGATCAAGTGCTAGTAACTCGGGGTTTGTAAATATTAGCTATCATGATATATCACTCGGTGGCTGCTCGGGTAAGTTTGTTAAAAATAATTCAAGCGGGGGTAATGATAGGCAGTAAGGGTGTTTCAACAGCAGAGTGGAGCGGCTCAAATGAAGATACGGAGCTTATATCAAGTGGTGGAGAAGATCGTGATTTCTTTCATTGGGTATGGAGAAATGAAAGTCTTGAGGAAATTAAGACTATGAAGGAAGGCTGAGGCGAGGAGAGGGCAAGAAGGGGAAAAAAGGACAGAGGTAATAAGGGAAAACTTTGGATGGCTTGTGTATTCCTCTTCCGGTGCATACGAGTACAGCTACTGCCCTAGAGTACCGGAATTCCCCCACCGGGTGTTGCTACCCCCCCCACCCGGAGGTTTACATCTCGTTGGCACTATATTTACCGGGCCCAGTTTAAAAAAAACAAGTTTGATCATGGTGGAAATGTGAGAGGGGGGGAGTGGGGGTTGCACCTTGCTCGGAGGAAAAGGAGAATAATTTCCTTGTTCTCCCGCAATGTGTGGAAAGAATTGTGGATCTAACTTAGCTCCTCGCCAACCAACTCCTGGACATAATATTCTTTATACGATAGTAGGGCCTCCTCTTTAAGTCATTTGTCCAACAGGATCCTAAACCCTCACACATTGGGCATCTAAAATCTGTTTTTCATCAGCAAACACAACTTACCAGCACCCCGCTCATCATGTAGCCAAATGGCAAAAGACAACATTGCCCATTGCCCGGCATCAAATCTTATAGTTCAAGGTACTCATCTCCGGCAGAGTACTAGTGCTGTGTTATGCCAAGGGCTACGCATTCTGATATGTATCGAGGGGGTCTACAGTATGTGTGATGGCGGGTCGCGGCATTCTCCACAAGGTGGTCTACTCAATCACTTCAACTCGATCTAAGTGAGAGAAGAGTTCATTTATCCAAAGCAGGGGGATTCCGATGACTAACCTCAATAGTAATATAGTGTGCGGCCAAATCGGGTGATGAATAGCCTCCTCTCCTGCAAGAACCTAAAATTTAGAAAAACTTGCGCCACCTATCTCTCTCTCAATATTATCTAAACAGCGCCCATGTCTGCACTCGGGGGAGAAAAGGGGAAAAATAAGGTTAAAGAAGAATGGAAAAATAAACAACAAATATGCAACAAGGAATTAATGTTGAATCTATAGAAAGCACAAAAGAAGGAAAGAATGAAAGTATCATACCACCGTGGTAGACTGAAAGTGTAGAAAACCGAGGAAGAACAGACCAATGTACTATTGACCTCCTGATTAGGGGCAGACCAGAAAATATTCCTCTCCCTTTAACACCGAAAAACTCCGGAAACTCTATGAACTCTAAAGAAACATACCCGACAGATCCTGATCCTTAGCGGTCCCGGGCGATCCAGAACCATGGTGATATCCCATGATCCACCGTGATCCCTAAAACTCATATCCTGCCAGGGTTCTTCTTCCGTCATCTACCGGTATGGCATTACAAAATATGCTCTGATTCCGTCAGTTAATCCAGGCGATATGTCTGTTATAGGTAGATTCACTCATAAGGCTTAATGTACTTGTAGAACTTCACGTTAGGCTAAGCGGGCCAATTCCGCTATGGGCGTTCGTAGGGTGTGGTTGCAGTGGAGTGGGAGATTTTTCTTGAAATGCTGGATGGGGAGATACAGTACGAGGACAAGAGGATTCGTCCGATCCTGGTTTTTGGGCCAAATTTAACATTTTCAAACCAACAATTCCCAACACTGTTTGCATTGAAACACTTCAAATCTTTCCTCCAGCCAGAAAATGACAATCTATTTAAATATCTAGAAGTGGAAGTCCAAGGAATCAAAACTGCTTCCATTGCCTATGATTGCATTCGCCTGTGTGAAAGTAACCTAGATTTTTGTATGGGGCTCCATAGGAAAAGGTACGTGGCTACGGGTTCTAGATACTTCAACAACCATTTCTCCATCCCTTTGTAATATTTAAGAGTTTTGGAATGTTCAATACATTATCTACAGATTTTCTAATACTCAGCCAAAATTTTGTGGCCTCTCATAGAAATTGTGGTCCATGGAAGGATGGCGAAGTTGGCTAATTTTGGTGTAAAATGGTCATCGGACGAATCTTTTTGTCCTAGTACTATACAGTACATACAGGAACGGGAGACTCCTGCTACCGCCACTGTATGCAAAAGTAGGGTATTCGTAATGTTGGTAATAAGCTGGGGAGGTTAGTGGGAGGGTCCATTAGGTTCCACAGAAAACCGCACTTTTTTCAGCCCGCCAGGAATTTCAATAGCTGACTGACTCCATTATCAATCACCCTTCGCAGTAAGAAAAATCGTAAATATCGCAGGAGCGCAGGTTTCAGACATAATATCTGCTCTTTGAAAATCACCAATATTATTAACTTTACCGTTGCCGACGAGGGATTCTATATTTTACCCTGGCTATCACAACTAGATCCTAAGCTATGCCATCAGGACATTCGGGACCGCAGGGTTGAAAATGTAGGTGGATGGCTTTTATGAACCGAGGAGTTTAGGAGCTGGTACACCGGTAGTGAGGGAAGCGAGTCCGATAAGACAGCCCTGTTTTGCTATAGAGGCCCCGGTGATTGGAAAATATTTATTTGGTAACAAGAATGGCGATGCTGACAAATGGCGATGCGAGCTCGCTGACGATAGACAAGTTGTGCGACCATGCTGGCGGAGACCATGCGGCCGTCGTATGTTTTTATTTTAACTTTGCCGGGAGAAAGGAGTAATCCATCGTAAGCATGTTGGGCAGCCTGCTGAAACAACTGGCTGTCAGACTGAAGGAGAGCCCGCAGGAGATATCGAGGGCATATGACGAAAGAATGCCCTTGCGAGGCAGGGGCCGCAAACTCCGGCTATTTGAAAAATGCTATGGAATCCCTGTTCCCAAAGGTGCACGTTCATATGCATCGAGGGTCGAGACGGACGCGCTGCAGAGCACCGGAGTGAGCAGCTCAATTTGGTAAATGGACTCCTCTAGCAGTCTTCCGGCACTGGGATATTCGTGGTTGGAAGACCACACATTCTACTCGAGATCAAACACCGTCTTGCGGGTAGGGTGATGAGTGTATCCATAGGTTCTAAGGGGAGAGATAATACTATTAGATGTCTTCATAACATGCTGGCCGCCGACACAACCCTCAATAATATGGACAGTGCTCTGGAGGGAGACATCCCGAAGGAAATTCTTAATGATATTTCGGAAATCTACAGTACACGGGTGTAAGGGTATTTCGGGCGCGGTGACACAAGCTGCTTCTTCGTGTTACCGCGCCCGACTTTTTGCCATCACCAAAAAATCCTCACCAATTATCACTCAAATTTCCTAATCCGGTTTAGTCTACACATAAATGTAATGGTGGTGCGCCCGACTTTTTGCTACCCCCTTGTACATGCTTTTGCTAAGAATGCAGTCGTGGGAAAGAGCCGAGATCACACCGGTAGTTCGGCTACCACAACCACTGACCAACCTTTACCTTCTAAGAGAGAATGACTGCGCCTATATCTATGGAACTTATTTCGATACTTGTTTACATAAACTCCAGAGTGGTTAGCTCTCATCCTATCCTATTATCAGAGAAAAGGCATCTTGTCGCTGGGGAGCAATGGGTTGTGAGACCGGAGGTGTTACTATACCTCCCTGCATGCCAAGTTACAAGCGTGAAATCAACTTTGTCCCTCGACCGACTGTTTGTATGGTGCAAATCGTTTACAACCTGCTTGGCAAAAATGGAGGGGGGGCAACCGTTCCGTTTTGTGATAATATTTTCATACCTGTAGAAACGATTATTTCAGAATTTGGAATGGAAGGGAAAGAAAGTCATTTGTATGGGGCAATAGAACGGAACAGTTGTGTCCAAAAAAGCTCTTAGTCGATAGGGTAGGGCCAGAGAGTAAGTAGGAGATTACTTTGGAGTGGGCAGGGAATGCTAACCGATGGTCGGAGAGCTTGTGGCATTGGCAGACAGCGCTCCCGGGATTGGGGCGGATGCTTGGTGGGTTGAGGGTACCGTATGTTAGAGTGAGAGAGACGGAGAAATAATTTTCCGGGATTGGTTCGGTTACCCAATCAGCTGTCTCAGGCTTCTCGGTGGCGTCAACCAACAAATCCTCGATTAAATGCAATGAATCTTTACAGCCTCTGGTCGAAAAAATCGGGAAACGGGGATCGGGCTTCTGGGGTTTTGATTGGAGGGCTCGGTGTGCTCGAGCCAATTGAGCAACCGTGTTGCTGACTTTTAATTTCCACAATTCCCGATCTTTTCGACCGGAGGCTGTAGCTGATCCAGCCGAGGGCAGAGCCTCAACGCAATCAAAGAGCCCCCCCAGATTGGTTGAAAGCAACAGGCGCAATTTGTAGGCGATCGTACAAGTATGTGCATCAAAGGAGGAGCCTCAACTTGACCCCGCATCTAACATACCGTAAATCAGAATAGTCCGGGTGCGCAGCCCATTCTCGAAATATTTTTTACGAGAGTCTCGCTAAGGGTAAACCTACCCGAGGGCTATGCATGCACGTGTAACAGCACATGTAACCAGAGTTACCCTTTTCTCGTCAGGGTGTTGCAGTCGCACCCCGTTGGCCTGGATGGTCAAAACCAGCAATTGACCTTCCGGGACCGTGAAACATCCGGGAGAGTGATATAGTTTATAATAATGGTGTTTGAAAAAACTGGAAAGCGAGTGATAATTGTGCAGACATGACTTCCAGCTATGAGCACCCCTCCAACCTGAGCTCTCTCTGCAGAACGCCACAAGCGCCTCGACCACAGGGCCGGAAATATCCGATGCTTGTGCTCTGGTAGGGAGGGAAAACTCGGAAGCATAACCCTTGTCTCCATAGTCTAGGGAAATAGTTTCTCCATTTTTTCGTCCTTCCCCGAGTATCCCTTGGGTGTCGGAAACCGTCAAATTCGTAGCCAGGCACACTAAGCTTTGTGATTTGCTGAGAATATTCAACTTGGCAAGAGCGCTGAGTAGTGTTGTCTCATGGTATAAGTATAATAGGTTGCTACGTTTGCCATCCGAAGACTGAGAAGCAAGCTCCTCAAAACCAAATAACCTCCGACGGCCAACCTGAGCTGTGTTTCAAGGAGTTATATGCCAATGAGCGGCCTTCTATCAAAACCTCGATACCTCAGAGCCAAAGATTTACCACTAAACCGATCAAGCGAGAAAGCCGAGTAAATCTCAGAAACTCGGGAAGGAATTACCATATGAACAATGCTCCTGTTCCACGCACTAGGGTATGGACGTGGGTGATCGGACGGACAGGAATTAGGGAATGTATGTATCAGCATAAATTTCCTAATCCTGCCTGCCCTATCGCCCAGTGTTCTCAACGGGGCAGTCCATCCGTCCTGAAGGAGGACCGCGGTGGACGACGTCGTGTCGTCCCGTCCAGTCTTTTTTCAAATTTGCCCTACCACCCACCGCCAAGGACTAGGGGCCCCGCCGTCCCCCGTGGGAAATGTCTCATACTTGCCGTCCCTACCATCACCTACAGTCCCCGGCAGTCCCCCACCGTCCCCCTATTGTCCCTGGTGTTGGAGTCATCAGGGCTCACTCGCTTTTTTCCTACCATTATTTATATTCTTTCTTTTTACGCATTTGTATTGTACCTGCTGCCATGTTTTTGGTGTTCTTCCTTGTCGCTTTCTGTCCTCTACTATAACTCAGTCCGGACTGATAGAACCGGAGGCAGAAATGCAACTTAGTGGCTATCGCAGATGCCGGGGTTGTAACTTTGCTGTGGTTGATTTCGCTAAAAACTTTCCCTATGGCAGGGTCTTGTACACAAGAAGATATCAGGAATCAGGGAGTTAAATTTCGTGCGTGCTTCATTGTTATTTTCATGGCTACCATATATCTAAATTATGTCCTGATTCTAGCGATCATGCTATATTGGGGAGATACTAAGAGTCCACCCCTCCATCTGTTAGAACAGGATAACACGCCTCTCCTATCATATTTTGCACATATTCATGCTTCTGTCTGGGACGCGGAATAATTCAATAGATCAAAAACTCTGCCCGGCAGTCCCTGGCGGTCCTCCGCGGTCCCATACGTTCCCCTACCACAATTTGTCTTACATTGTAGGGTCCGCCGTCCTTAACAATGGCGGCCGCCCCGAGGTTTCCCGGACGAGAACGGACCGCCTTTTTCCGTCCCGTCCCGCCCAGTGCTCTTGGCAGTCCCCCCGCTGGGCCCTACGGGGGCCCCGGGCCGTTGAGAACACTGTTCGTTCATCACAAGAGGCTGCAGAGAATGTTCTCCCTACTCTTCGTTTATTTTGGAAAACCTAGGACACGTGCGACAAACAGCAGACATTCTCAACATTTACACTATTTTATTATATTTATATCCGGAATGTGATTTTAGTCAATAGAAGAAGTAAATTAACAAGCAACCACGATCCTCGGTATTCTCTGGTAGAGATCCCATCATTTAGCTCATATGTGCTAGCCATGCACGCCTCTGGGTGTGGGGGAATTGTACCACGAAGGTGATGTGCACCTAAGGCTAAGAGAGAAGGGCTTGACTATATCTGGAGTTTTTCGAGTTTATATCGAACTCACAGAATGGGCATTAATTTTCGGTCAAAGGGGATTCCGCTGCATTAATTTCCGATTGGAGCGAGATTACAATGTGCTGACAGCCTCCTAACCTCACTTTTGAGCTTACAGTTGAAGTGCTGTTGAACATGAGCACCATGGTCCTTAAAGTTTGTCTACAAGGGGCACCATTTAACATTGAGGGAGATATTAAATACTCAGTTAACGGATAGGATGTATACCGCTTTCACATGTTAGAAATGTTTGAGCATCATATTTTTTTCTTCATATATTTAAACAACCCGCAGGATTACACATTGGAAGAGAGGAAGTGGTGGGAAGGGTGGGGCGGCGGGGAAAAGGAGGAATGGGCGGTGGGTGTGTAATGAAGATTTACATCAAGAAAATAACAACGAAAGTAACCATAGTGGAAATTTCAAGCCAAGTCAGGGGACCGCGGGACCATTTGGCCATCGTTATCCGAGTCTGGTTTGTTGGGGTTAACTCTGCTCCGTTCAAGCATTTTTACCACTTCCGTGTGCCCGTTCCAAGCAGCACACCAGAGTGGTGTTAGGCCACCGTCATCTCGCTTTTCGGGGTTGACTCTGTCCTGTTCGAGTAGCATTTTCACCACTCGCTCGTGCCCATTCGAGGCGGCACACCGGAGTGGCGTTCGACCAACGTTATCGGTCCTGTCGGGGTCGACCTCGCCGCGTTCCAGTAACATTTTCACCACTCTCTCGTGGCCACGCAAAGCGGCACACCGGAGTGGTGTCTGGCCGTCGGGATCTGGCTTGTCGGGGTTAACTTCATCCCGCTCGAGTAGTACTTTTGCCACTCTCTCACACCCATACCAAGCAGCATACCAGAGCGGTGTTCGGCCGTCGTTATCAGGTTTGTCGGGGTTGATGTCGCCTCTTTCGAGCAGTGTTCTGAGCACTCCCTCATGCTCATTCCAGGCCGCACACCAGAATGGTGTTAGCCCCCCGTTATCTGTCTTATCGGGGTTGACCTCGCGCCGTTCGAGCAGAATTTTAACAACTCCTTCGTGCCCTTTCGAAGCTGCGCGCCAGAGTGGTGTTTGACCGCCCTTCCCCGGTCTATCAAGGGCCACATCTCTCCGTTCCAGTAGAATTTTAACCACACCCTCGTGCCCATTGTGAGCAGCCCACAGGAGAGGTGTATTATCCACGCAGTCTCTTTGGTTGATATCATAACCCTCCACCTCTATTAACCCAGCTACAATCTCAACAATTCCGAAGAGAGATGCACAATGTAGGCCAGTGAACAAGGAAAGTTTATCGAGATCGACAACCCACAAAGGTTCTTTCTGTACTTCTAACAGGATTCTAGTGGATATGTGGTTACTATAGTCGTCAAATAGCTTCAACGCAAGAAGTTTCGCGCGGTCTGAAAGGCCCCGCCTGGCATGGGTTCCCCAATACACCGAAGAATATCTGAGAAAAGGTATGTCCCGGAGATCGGGAGCGGGGGTGGTGGAAAGAGTCTTGACCTGCTGGGAATTCAGATAACTTAGGCAGGTCTCTGCCATCGTGGAGTGAGCAGTGCCAAAAAAATCAGAATGAGCCCCGAGGTATTCTTGAAGGGTAAAGTGGATTAGCCGGACCGTGAAACTCCTCTTGTGCATGGCAACAAGTCCTTGGCAACAGGATAGCACTGTTCCTACTGAAGGAACATCGTCGGTATTGAGACTCGGCGAACCGATTTCGACCGCTAGGGCGTGACACAGTTCGTCAGCCCTCAAAGGCCGTTCCGAGTGCGAGATCCACATCAAAGCAGCCATTCCAAGCTTCGCTCTAGCTCCATCCTGTGCTTTTATCCGATCCAAAGTTTCACCATAAGCACTGTCTAACCCCAGGCCCTCGGTCGATGCGTTGAGCTTTTGTCGCCTGCGATGAATTGTGGGTTCCTGGAGGATCGCATCGATTCTCAGCGAGATGAGTAGGAATCTGAATATCTGTTAGTGGCCCCCCCAGGGGTTTTTTCCCTAGTGCTATTACTTCTACTTACATTCCCGAAATACCTTCAGGTATTTTCTTCAAGATGTCTGCCTCTAGACTACTGTCCATCGCATCTGGGGTTGTGTCTGCGGCTAGCCTAGTGCGAAGATATCTAATAACATCACCCCTCACAGTCCTCATGAGCATAGCCACTACTCTTCCAGCCAGGCGCCTTCCGATCTCGGGTAAAATATGCGGTCTTGCAGTCATGAATATTCGGGTGCCTGGAGACTGTTGGAGTAGTTGATTTAGCGAATGAAGAAAGGTAACTCGATGCTCGGCCGCACACTCGTCTAGAGCGTCGATGCATAAGAACGCGCGCTTGAGGGCAAGGGTGGTCTGCAGCATCTTCAAAATACGGGAAAATTGCGGTCCTTGCCCACCAAGGGCACCCTTTCGGCCTTGGCATGCTCGCAATATCTCCTCCGGAATTTCCTCCAGTCCGAAAACCAACTGTTTTAGCAGGTAGCCTAGCACCCTTGTAGGAGACTGCTCGTTTTGGGCGGCGAAGTCGAAATAGAAGCATGCAACGGTGGCGTCCCCTCCCTCAGCTTGATCACACAAGGTGTCTATCACCAAGGAGCTAACGTCGCGGCTTGTTAGCACTTGCCATTTTTCTTCCACTCCTTGAGGTTTATTCGTATTACCTAATGTAAGTTTTGCCAACACCCGGATCTCCACAGCAAAACAAAACTGCATTATCGGATTCATGTGCTTCGCTGCCGGCATTCCAGCTTCTGAACTGCTCTGTTTGCAAAACCCATTCCCCCACATTTTCGACTCTTCGGTCCCGGATGTCCTGATGGCGTAACTTAGGATCTAGTGGGGAGAGCCAGGAGAGGATACTGGCTCGGTCATCGGCAGCGGTAGGGCTGATGTAGGTGGTGTTGAAAGAGTTGTAATTATTACTGAATGATTGGGACATTTTCTGTTCTTTGCTGCTTAGGATAATGCACAAATCGATGATAGATGATGAAGTCGGTGAACCACCGGTGCTGGAACTCCTGGGGGGGGGGGTAAAGAAAGGCGGGGTATTTGTGGAACCTGACGGAAAACTTACACCTAGGTCCTTTGATCAACCTCCTCATACTGCGTTGCCAATGCCCTGCTTTTCTCGCATCCGTAGCCGGAAATTCCCACATTTATTTGAGATTATCCTGTCCTCCGATTCAACAAATATCTTGGGCTACGGCGAAAAAACACATGGAGCGGGATTCATCGTATCGATAGAGGGCAGAAAGATCTTCGTGAGATCCTGGATGAGTACAGCACTAGTACCACCGGTAGGTTCTGCGAAGGGCCATAGACTACCTTCTAATATGTATCGAGGCCGCCTATCATAGCAGGCTGCTATTCTACATTTGCCACAAGGCAGTCTACCCGACCTCCTCTACCCGAGCACCGTACGTAGTTCAGGGTCCAAGATTTAACACTCCACGAATTAGACAAGGCAGCCGAGCAAATCTCATGCAGTCTAAACTCGGGGGGGAATTACAAGATGAACAATACGCTCCGATACTCTACCGTAAAATGTGGGCAAGACAACGATTGGTAGACTACTCCTTGTATACAGCAAGGGATGCTTAACTCGCTTGCGCTGCTACACTTGAGCTTTGTCATCCCCGAGAACTTGTCGGTAGCTACCGCCGCTCCTTCCTTGGTTGTTTTACTGCAGTCAAAACCTCTCGCATAAGTTTAGCCCCCGAACACAAAGTTCTCATGGCGTGCCATATGATACAATATGATACAGCAGACTTGGGTAATTTTACCAGACGTCACTAGTGTAAAAAATAATTTTGAATCTCAATGGAGGAGGAAGGTTTTTAGGTGGGGTGTCGGGTTGAGGCTCTGCTCTGGATGCACGCGAACAGATCATGCACGTTGATTTCAACGGATTGGATTTGGGTACGGTAGCCGCTTGAATCACATTTAGCCTCAGTCATCTCCCGCTTCTTGCAGACAAGGATTCACGGCATTCCCCCTCCGCTGGTGGGATGGCGCCACCGATAATCTCCGGACAGGTAATCAGATAACGGAAGGAGGTCCGGAAAATAGTTTCTCCATCTCCCTCAATCTGGCGCTCATTCCAAGGAGCACCCCTGCCACACGAGCACTCTCTGCAGAACGCCACAAGCGCCTCAACCACAGGGCCGGAAATATCCGATGCTTGTGCTCGGATAGGGAGGGAAAACTGGGAAGCATAACCCTTGTCTCCATAGAGATTTGTATGTGGTCTACAGAAATAGTTTCACGATTTTTTCGTCCTTCCCCGAGTATAGTACTACTTGTAGGTGCGACGGAGATTGGGGCTTGCTTTTGATACACCTCGCGACTACCATTTAAGATGCGGAAAAAATCTCTTAAAATCGATGACTCCCGTCGGCCCGGAATCGGTTCGGTTTGACAAATAAACAGAATTGCCAAATACCTGGTTATGGGATCCAACACGACTAGCAGGTGTCTCATGCCCCACAAAGAGAATGCGAATCCTTCTCAGGAGCCTGTGGCTCGGAATCTGCGCGCTGCATGTCTTTCAAAAGGACCAACGGCAACAACCGAATGCCAAGAGTTCAGAAAATATGATCGCCAGCGCGCGATTTGGAGTGGGGAAGATCGCTAGTTTTCATTCACTTCGCTACCTTTCGCACGCTCTCTAACTAGCGGTAATGACAGGAGCATATACAAATCAGAACAAAACCGCCCTCCTATCCTTCCATGGATCACCACATCATGGATCACCACATATCCATTCTCGTCCGCGTACGCCTCCCCTTCCCTTCCCTTCGCGTACCCCCTTGCTAACAAGAGAAAGGCAAAGACTCCCATCGCTTGTAGCCTCCGGACATCCAACTCTCCGGGCATTAGACTCTGCGTGCATCCGACTCTTTCACCCTCCCTTCCGGCTCTTCTGCTTTCCTTGCGGCAGATGTATCCATCCAAAGCGCATTCCCGAGAACTACCTGAACGACGTAACAATAGCATGAGCGTGCCGAGCAGCATCTCATGGCTTCTAGAGGTGGCTCACCGAGAGGGTAGACATCAAAAGAACTCACAGTTCTAGGGCGGTGCGGAGTATTGTTGTCTCATGGTACAAGTATAATAGGTTGCTATGTTTGCCATCCGACGGCCGAGGAGCAAGCTCCTCAAAACCAAATAACCTCCGACGGCTAACCTGAGCGGTGTTTCAAGGAGCTATATGCTAATGAACGGCCTTCTATCAAAACCTCGATACCTCAGAGCCAAAGATTTACCACTAAACCGGTCAAGCGAGAGAGCCGAGTAAATCTCAGAAACTCGGGAAGGAATTACCATATGAACAACGCTCTTGTTTCACGCACCAGGATATGGACATGGGTGATCGCACGGACAGGAATTAGGGAATGTACGTATCGGCATACATTTCCTAATACCTGCCTGCCCCATCGCCTGGTGTTCTCAACGGGGCAGTCCGTCCGCCCTGAAGGAGGACCCCGATGGACGACGTCATGTCGTCCCGTCCTGCCTTTTTCCAAACTTGCCCTACCACCCACCGCCAAAGACTAGGGGTCCCGCCGTCCCCCGTGGGAAATGTCTCATACTTGCCGTCCCTGCCGTCACCTACAGCCCCGCCGCCCCCGCCGCCCCCGCCGCCCCTGGCAGTCCCCCACAGTCACCCGCCGTCCCCCTATTGTCCCTGGTGTTCAAGTCATCAGGGCTCACTCACTTTTTTCCTACTATTATTTATATTTTTTCTTTTTACGCATTAGTATTGTGCCTGCTACAGTGTTTTTGGTGTTCTTCTTTGTCGCTTTCTGTCCTCTACTATAACTCAGTTAGGACCGATAGAACCGGAGGTAGAAATGCAACTTCCCTATGGCAGGGTCTTGTACACAAAATATCAGGAATCAGGGAGTTGAATTTCGTGCTTCATTGTTATTTTCATGGTCTACCATATATCTTATGTTCCAATTCTAGCGATCATGCGATATTGGGGAGATACTAAGAGTCCACCCCTCCATCTGTTAGAACAGGATAACACGCTTCTTTTGTTATATTTTGCACGTATTTATGCTTCTATCTAGTGCGCAAAATAATTGAATGGAGCAAAAACCCTGCCCGGCAGTCCCCAGCAGTCCCACACGTTCCCCTATGCCAATTTGTCTTACATTGTAGGGCCGCCGTCCTTAACAATGACGGCCGTCCTAAGGTTTCCCGGACGAGAACGGACCGCCTTTTGCCGTCTCATCATGTCTAGGGCTCTTGGCAGTCCCCTCGCCGGGTCCTACGGGGGTCCCGGACCGTCGAGAACACTGCCATCGCCTAGTACTAGTCAGCTGCGCAGCCAGGGGGAAAACTTTATTTTTAACCCGAAACTACTTGTACTAGAATCCAATTTTGTGCCATTCGTTGCCAGATTTGAATTAGAACCCCAAAAAGTTGTTTTACTTATGTGATTACATATGTCTTCCCATTTTTTAAAACCAGATGGACAGCCACATACATTGTCTACAAGATGTTATCGCGGCCAGCGCTCCCGATTGGGGTCCCAACCCCCCTCATGAGCTGCCCAACACATGGAAGCCGCACCTCCAAAATAGACGGGCTTTATGGTCTGGAAAAAGAAACCCCCAGCTTGGCAGTGGATAACAGAAGCTACCAAAAACATATGGTACAATGGCGAGTAAAAAAAAGGGGGGGAAAGCATTCATTCTATCATTAAGCTGTCGGGAGGATATTAATAAGCACGACTATATTCCCACAACTCTATACAGCAAAGCTCCGACAACACACCTATCAGGTGCCCCTTATGAGGTCTATAATGGATCAAGTGCTAGTAACTCGGGGTTTGTAAATAATAGCCATCATGATATATCACTCGGTGGCCCCTCGGGTAAGTTTGTTGAAAATAATTGAAGTGGGGGGTAATTATAGGCAGTGAGGGTGTTTCATTACAGCAGAGTGGAGCGGCTCAAATGAAGATACGGAGTTTATATCAAGCGGTGGAGAAGATCGTGATTTCTTGGGTATGTAGAAATGAAGGTCTAGAGGAAAATTAAGAAAATGAAGGAAGGCTGAGGTGAGGAGGACAAGAAGGGGAAACCCGAATAGGGGTAACGGGGGAAGACAAGATGGCGTGTGTGGTCCTCTTCCGGTGCATACGAGTATCGCTGCCGCCTTAGACTACGATACCGGAATTTCCGACACCGAGTCTTGCTACCCCCATCAGAATGTTTGCATAGTGTTGGTACTATATTTACCAGGCCCAGTTTAAAAAAACGTTAGGTCGTGGTGGAAGTGTGGAAGGGGGTCACACATTATTCACAGAGGAGGAAAAGGAAAATAATTTTCCAGCTCTCAAATACACAATTGATCTCCGGCGATATGTGGAAAATATTGTAGATCTGACGTGACTCCTCCTCTCCAGACTTCTGGACACAATATTCCTCATGCGATACCAGCCCTCCTGTTCAAGCCTTTCATCTAACTGGCTCCTAACCCTTGTCACATTGGGGATCTAAAATCTGCTGTATTTTTCGTCAGCAAACCAAATTTATCAGCACCCCGCTCAGCATGAGCCCCAATGGCAAAAGACGTCACTACCCGGCATTAAATCCCGTAGCGCAAAGTACTGTTTTCCGGTAGGGTACCAGTGCCAGGTTCTGCGAAGGACTACGCATTCTGACATGTATCGAGGGGGCTTATGTGTCATGGCGGGTTGCTGAATTTGCCACGCGGTGATCTGCGTACTCAATCTCTTCAACTCGAGTATCCGATCTCCCAAGTGACCGAAGAGCGCATTTATCCAAAACAAATAAACTACGGTGCCTAACCTAAATATTAACACGGCGGTAGGCCAAATTTGGCGAGGAATAGCCTCTCCTGTCAGAACTTAAATTTAGAAAAACCTGTGCCTCCTATTTTTCTCTCAATATTATCTAAACAACACCTAATTAGGTCTACATTCGAGGGGGGGGGTAAAGGGCAAAATAAGGTTAAAGAAGAATAGAAAATAAACAACAAATATACAACGAAGAATTAATATTTGAGTCTATAGAGAGCACAAAAGAAGGAAAGGGCGAAATTGCGACCGTTGTAGTCTGTAAGCGCAGAGAAATGAGGATGAACAGGCCAATGTACTATTGGCCTCCTGATTAGGGGCAAGCCAGAAAATATACCTCTGCCTCTAACATCGAAAAATTCCGGAAACTCTATGAACTCTAAAGAAGCAAAACTGACAGATCCTGATCCTTAGCGATCTCAAGCGATCTAGAACCATGATGATATCCCATGATCTTCCGGGATCCCTAAAACATAAACCCTGCCAGGGTGCCAACTCCCCCATGTCTAAGGAGATGGGTATGATACAGAATAAACATTATGGAACTAAATACATATCCACCTACCTGCATATCCTCATATCCATGCAAATGCATATCTGAATAACCCGATAACTGCCTGCTATATAGACAGTCTAACACTTAGAACTAGAAAAGAATAGAAGCTAATGATAGGATAGAAATTTAGAGTCACGCTGGTGGACAGCCGGGCTGTAGGAGCGCCACCACCACGGCTGTGTGTCCGTGCCGAGTGGCCATCCGGAGTGGTGTTTGGCCATAATCGTCTATTTTGCTAGGGCCGACACTGGCGGCCCATCGGGTCCTACCTTCAAAACGGACAGTCTGGACGGTTCGGAATACTGACCATGTTAACAAAAAGAAAGAACATTCATTGTAATGCCCTAACAAAAGAATTGTGTAGTAAAGACTCCCGCTTTCTATAATTTTCTATTTATATTACTATAATCCACAAGCATATCCTACCGCCACCCCGATAACACCCACGCCGTCCATCTCTCCCTTATTCGCCCATTTTTCACCTTGTATCTTCCGGTATGGGCACTGCTGATGGCTGAGTCTGATTTATCATTCGAGGGAGGCATTGTAAGTACCCTAGACTTTGCTAAATAATGATACATGGCTAGAGCATGCCGGTAATTATCGAGAGCGTTCTAGCCTTACATATGCGGAGGGGGCACTGGAAAAACCTTCATGGACTCGGATCTATATTAAGTTAGATATAGCATTATAAAAGTGATTTTAGGCATCCGCGGGAATGGAAATCAATGCAAGGAGTCCTTTGCCAGCGTTGACCCATGATCTGTAATTTCTTCTTTTTAAATTACTTTATTGTCAATTATTATTATTATTTCCCGTGCTCGCCAGTGATTACAAGGCTGTTTACCTCCATTAACCAAAAGGCGCCTCTGCCCAACATTAGACCTTGCCGGAATGAGGCAACTCGGGATATTGTAAGTCAGCTGATGTGATCCCCCCCCCAAAAAAATCCTAATTTATAGATCCAGTCTCCACGGGCCATCCCTAGCAACCCGAGCAGAGTGGAAGAATGAAAGATGGAGAGATATGAAAAAAGATAGCAAAAAACGGGAGCAACAGATATCTCCAATTTGATTGGAAATATAAAAGAAAATCTCAGACTAGGTTCCTCCCGATAGCCTAGGAATGGGTGTCATCGCGCTCTAGATCTAAGAGCAGCTAGAGGGGAGCAAGTCGCCGCCAAATTCCCCAAGGTCTCGAGAACCTGCAATATATACAGCACCACCCAGTACATTCATCGGATTTGGGCCTTTTCATCATGATGTCGCCCACTACCGGTACTATAGGTTCAGGGTTTAATCAAGCCCGACTCACGGAAGGTGGTGGTCCGAGTGAGCTATTCGTCTTGATAGATTCCGTCTGAGACGCCCCGCGCGAAATGAGAAATCAATTACTCATGGTATTCTAACTACAGTAATACAAACTCAGCAACGCCCAAAGTCAATCCCGGGAGTAAAAGAACGGTTATCAGAAAAAAGAAGCAGAAGAAATCACGCCCGAAAAACCATTGAACTGAGGAATAAGTTTCTCTTTACTTTTCAAAACTTGGATAATACTGACAAGGAAACCGAAAACATGGGGAGTGTAAGCAAAACAGGATTAATGATTAACATTAAATCTATACAGTACAGAGGTAAACACCTATAGGATAAAAGGTCCACCGACTGTCTTTATTGGAAGCGCGTTCTCATAGAATATCGGATTTAACAAAATGGGAGGGGGGGTATGCGCAACGGGCAAGGTCGAAAGAGACAAAAAGAGAAGGTGGAGTCGCCGGGCGCCGGGGGAAAACGGAATGTTATAAACACTGTACTGTGCCTTCCTAAAGTAAAGGAGGAGACAGCACATGAGTTGGTGTGTAGCCAGAACACGAAGTAGTAATCATACAAGAAGTCAAGGTGAACCAGGAGGGTGAAATTGAGAGCGAAGCGTAGCAGTGCGACAGGGGAAGACTGCAAGTGAGAGGGTTCAGCATGAGGGGGTTTGTTCATGATTGTCAAGATCTCCGAATCCTTTTGGAGCGGCGGTAAGAGGGCTTAGAGGGCTCCGAGGGCTCGTCTGGAAATGGGTGTATAGAGCTATTGCTACCCGCCGACTGAGGAGCAGAAACCTGATCTCGAGGACGCGGCGTTATAACTACGGCGAAAGTTGGTGCAGGGGCTGTTCGACCATTAAGGTCTGTCATGACGATGTCCTGACTAATGCTAGACCGTTGTCGGATCATTTCCACGACTCCAAGGTGTCCGCGTTCGGCCGCCCAGGCCAGAGGGGTCCTACTGCTTTTATCCATGGTGTCGGGGGCTACATCTTCCCGTTGCAAAAGCACACCAACCATACCACAATTTCCAACTCGGGCTGCCAAAGAAAGTGGTGTTAGGCCATTATAGTCTGGTTTGTCGGGGTAGACGTCTCCCCGCTCGAGTAGCATTTTCGCCACTTCCGCGTGCCCATTCGAAGCGGCGTAATGAAGTGGTGTTCCACCGGCGTTATCTGGCTTGTTGGGGTGGACGTCTTCCCGTTCGAGTAGCATTTTCACCACTTCCGCGTGCCCACCGAAAGCTGCGGAATGAAGTGGTGTTCCACCGTCATTATCTAGATTGTCGGGGTGGACGTCGTCCCGTTCGAGTAGTATTTTCACCACTTCCGCGCGCCCGTTCGAAGCGGCCCAATGAAGTGGCGTTGCACCGAGGTCATCTGGCTTGTCGGGGTGGATGTCATCCTGTTCAAGTAGCATTTTTACCACTTCCGCATGCCCCTTCGATGCGGCCCAATAAAGCGGTGTTGCCCCACGATCATCTGGCTTGTCGGGGCTGACCCCGTCCCGCTCGAGTAGCATTTTCACCACATCGGCGTGCCCAGAGAAAGCGGCATCCGAGAGGGGCGTTTGGCCTTCGTTATTTGTCCCGTCGGAGTGGACGTCGTCCCGCTCAAGTAGAGTTTTCACCACTTCCGCGTGTCCATTGAACGCTGCACAACGGAGCGGCGTTTGGCCCTCGTTATTCGGCTTGTCAGGGATTACCTGGTCCAGCTCTAGAAGCATTTTTACCACTCCTGCATGGCCATTCCAAGCAGCGCCCCAGAGTGGCGTTTTGCCTTCGTCATCTGGCATGTCGTGGTTGACCCCCTCCTGCTCCAGCAGCAATTTGACCACCCCCTCATACCCATTCCAAGCGGCTCGTCGGAGCGGCGTTCGGCCGCTGTTATCTGGCCTGTCAGGATTTACTTCGTCCCGTTCAAGAAGGGATTTCACCACCCCTTCATGCCCATTTAATGCAGCACAACACAATGGGGTCCAGCCGTCGTTATCTGGCCTGTCGGGGTTCACCTCGTCCCTTTTGAGAAGGAGTTTGACCACTCCCTCATGCCCATTCAAAGCGGCACCCCAGAGTGGCGTCTCACCCTCATCATCTGGCTTGTCGGGGCTGACCTCGCCCCGCTCCAGAAGAATTTTCGTGAATCCTGCGTGGCCATTCAAAGCAGCACAATAGAGTGGTGTTTGGCCGCGTAGACCTGGTTTGTCGGGGCTGACATTGACCTGTTTGAGTAGGATTTCAACAACTCGCTCGTGTCCATTGAGAACGGCCCACACAAGAGGTGTATTATCCACGCAGTCTCCTTTGTTGATATCGCATCCTTCCACCTCAAGTAAACCAGTCACAATCTCGACAATCCCGAAGATAGATGCGCAATGTAGGCCAGTGAAGAGGTGGAGTTCATCGGATCTAATTGTGTTTGATGAATATCCTTTGTGTTTCAAGAGGGTTCTAATGGATATGTGGTTATTGTAGTCATCAAACAGTTTCAATGCAAGCAGTTTCACGCTATCTGACAAATCCCGTTCTGCATGCACTCCCCAATATACGGAGGAATATTCGAGGAATGGTGTGCTCTCAAGACTGAGAGAGGGGCTGGTGGAAAGAGTCATGATCTGCTGCGAATTCAGATACTGCAGGCAGGTCTCTGCCATCGTCGAGTGGACTGCACCAAAAAGCTCGGGATGAGCCCGGAGGTACTCTTGAAGGGTATTGTGGATTAACCGGACAGTGGAAGCCTCCTTGTCTACGGCAACAAGTCTTTGGCAACAGGAAAGCAATGTTCCTATTGAAGGAACATTGTCGTCATGGAGATCTGGTGACCCTATTTCGACCGCTAGGGCGTGACATAATTCAACTTCTTTCAAGGGCCGCTCCGAGTGAGCCACCCACATTAAGGCGGCCAAGCCAAGTCTCGCTTTGGTCCCACCCCGCCCCTTTATACGACCCAAACTCTCCCCATAAGCGCTCTCCAACCCCAAGCCATCGGTCATTGAGCTAAGCTTCTGTCGCCTTCGATGGATCGTGGGTTCTTGCAAGATCGCATCAATATTGAGTGATACTAGCAGGAATCTAGTCATGTATCAGTTTATAGATAAGTCAAGGTAACTTGCCGAGTGCCGTTGCATCTACATACATTTCAGAAATATCGCTAGGGATTTTCCTCAAGATGTCTCCCTCTAGAGTACTGTCCATCGCATCTGGGGTTGGGTCAGCGGCAATCCTGCTACGAAGATATGTGACAATATCCTCCTTCTTGGGGCTTATGGATATGCTCCCCGCTCTTCCAGCAAGGCGGTTTCCAATTTCGGGTAGAATGTGGGGTCTTCCGGTCACGAATATTCGAGTGCCCGGAGACTGCTGGAGGAGTTGGCCCAGCGAATCGAGAAGCTTGACTCGGTGTTCTGTTGCACACTCATCTAGGGCATCAATGCATATGAACGCGCGCTTTCCGGAGGTGGCAATCTGCAGCATGTTTAAAATATCCAAAATTTGCAGTTCCAGCCCACCCATGGCATGTTTTCGGTCTTTGTAGGCTTCTGAAATCTCTTCGGGGATCTCGGCCAGCCCGAAAATCAGCTGTTTTAGGAGCGAGCCGAGTATGTTGGCGGAGGACTGCTCGCTTTGGGCGGCGAAGTCGAAATAAAAACATGCGATTGTGGCATTTCGTCCTCTCACCTGACCATACAAGTTGTCGATTACCAAGGAGCTGATATTGTGGCTTGTTAGCACTCGCCCCGTTTCTTGCACTCCTTGAGGTCCATTCGTGTTACCTAACGTAAGTTTTGCCAACACCAGGATTTCCATGGCAAAAGAGGACCGCGTTATTACCATCCTCGCTGCCAGCGTACCATCTTTTGAACTCCTCCGTTTGTAATACCCATTCCCCTACACTTTCGATTCTCCGGTTCCGGATGTCCTGATGCCGCAGCTTAGGATCCAGTTGGGATAGCCAAGCTAAGATATTGGTTCTGTCATCGGCACCAGTGGGGTTGATGTAGGTGGAGTTGATGTAGGTTGGGCTGAAAGAGTTGAAAGAGTTGTAATTATGACTGAATGATTGGGACATTTTCTGTTCTTTTCTGGTTAAGATATCTTGCTAGTTGATGATGGATGAGTGGGTCGACTACCGGGCTTTTTTTGGGGGGGGGGTTGAAGAAAAGCGGGGTTTTTTTGTGGAATCTCCTGGATACCTCGGTGTCCTCCGATCAGCCTCGTCAAATTCGTGACAACAATATCGTACCATACATACTCCACTTTTGCCTACCGCATCAGTAGCACGAAATCAACTTATTTTAAGCACTCTCCCATTCTGCGGTTCAACGCGATCCCTGCGCCCCTATGAAATACAACACCAGAGCGCCTGCAGTGGTATTGGTTAGCTCGACATATATAAGTGCATTGAGCCTTTGAACAAATCAACCTATGATCGCGCATACCACCTGACTTCAAAATCTCCGTCTATCCAGTGATGCGGCTCAAGAAGCGAAAGGATCTTCCGGCAGCCTTTTACAAGGCGTAAGGTCAGCGATCGGAAGGAAAGTCAAATGCTTTCAGATCCCTTTTTGCTCATGGCAGGTGCTAGCACTGAGCACAGAGCTAACTTAAATTTAGGTTCTATAAAGATAAGGCCATTCCTTCAGATATATATCCCGACCGCCTTCCAAAGGTTCCTGAACCAGGGCTTGTGCAGTACAGTAACACAAACAGCTAACCGTGCCAAGGTTCCCGCCACTTCGAAAGAGGCGAAGCAGCCTTTGAAGAAGGAGGCACTCTGAAGTACATCATCTATAAAATTGCCACGGCACAGTGCCAGCCCGGGTGCCATAGGTTTTGGGACGAGGCTGTGCACCTAGGATAGTGCAGAGCAGTGTGATCTCATAGTAGGTTACTAGATTTGTCATCGTTCTTACAACCCAGGAGCACCGGCAAGTTTGTCAAAACCAAATTACCTCTGACAGATGACTTGTACTCGTAGAGAACCGAGCGAGTACGGGGTAGTTGAATATGCTGATTAAATAGCCTCTCATCAAGAGCTGATGTATTCGGGATCCAAGATTTACCACCAAGTCAACCAAAAATTGACCGCCTAGTATATCTGTTGTAAACTCTGTAAGCAATTTCCAATCAGCTGTCACGGTAGAGAGTTAACTAAAAAAATAAGCAAAACTACAGTATGACTACCAGTAGCACATTGCGTGGAGAAAAGATTCAATTCCGCGCCAGGTTCACTGGCCTGCTGCGATTGAGTGCTATTATGTCCAAGTAGGTAGCTTTGTTATTACCTCTTTCTTAATCGTTTCGTGACTTGGTCAATCCTTTTCTCGCTTAAGCTTAGGGTTCAAATGCTAAGGGCATGTTTACCCATACTAGGACCGAAGGCCGCCTAGCAGCTGGAGACAGAACCGGCCATCCGGGAGGGCTTGACCGTAAGTAGTGGGCAATTAAGTTGATCGTCTGGAGTTTACCTCCTGTTGCGTGTGGTCTAACGTATTGTACCTAGTTATGGGTCAACCCCTAGTAATGGGTCAGTATTTTGACTTTTAGAAAAGTATGAAAATTTACCACCACCAACACACCATTGCATTGTAGAATCTGATAGTTAGAGGTT